>JAESFO010000190.1_pt1 | contig 131065 bp, 118 predicted proteins | sample 9269421 | NCBI WGS metagenome assembly JAESFO01 (sample SAMN14502839, study PRJNA617101) | algae metagenome | isolation source: Nostoc desertorum CM1-VF14 and co-occurring heterotrophs from rocky... | place: USA: Clark Mountains, San Bernardino, California | collected 2000-06-05 | reverse complement strand
CTTAGGGCTGACCACTGTCATGCAAGGATTTTGGGCTATTTTACCTTCTTTCCTTGCACCTGAATATACTTCTAGGGTCTTTTTATCTACAGACTGTCACCTTTTCTTTCTTTTTCAGCAAGCCCTAGATAATTTATGCGATCGCAGCACTTCCCTAGATCCAAAAAATTTTCATAGTCTTCATCAAGTAATATCACACGCTTTGATACCTGACAAAGAACACATTAATTACTATCAGTTTCGTACCTGAATTCTGACCTCTGATACTATTTCTCTGTGAAGCTGCACCAAATTTTCTTTCTTTGTGCCCTAGCCTGCGGGAAGCCACTCCGCGTCTATACGGTTCGTTCCTCATCTAATTTGGCGCATCTTCATACAGGATTAGTATAAATTCTTCTTAAATAAAATGAAATGGGATTACAAAAAAGTTAAAACCGTCCCCAATTAGAAGGAACGGTTAAAACAATTTGTTGATGAACTAATTCAAGAGGCGGATAAACAGAAATAAATTAAGTTCCGGTTTCAAACCCTGTTATGCCGAAATCGGTTCTTCAATATTTACTATCACAGCTTGCAGCTCTTTAGCTTTCTCTTCTGGTAAAGCATCATTGGCAAACATTCCTGCTGCAAGTTCGGTTCCCGCCAAATACTTCAGCCTTTCGCTTGTCCGATATGGTGGAAAAAACTCGGCGTGTAAATGCGCTTCTGGATGGGCTAAACCGTCAGTCGGTGCTTGGAACCAAGCCATCAAGTAAGGAAATGGGCGATTCCACAAGCCGTCATACTTGAGAGTGACAGTTTTTAACGCCTTAGCAAGCCCCCAACGTTGTTCTGGGGTAAGTTCCATAAAAGTGCCAACTGGCCTTTTTGGTGCAATCCAAACTTCATAGGGATAACGAGCGCATACTGGGACAAATGCGATCGCATACTCATCTTGATAGATAATCCGTTGATTGTCTGCAATCTCCTTCTGAATCAAGTCTTGCAGTAAACCCCGTTGATGTTCTTGATAATACTGCTGCTGCATTGCCAGCATCCGCGCTGGTACAGGTGGGACGAAAGGGTAGGCGTAAATTTGCCCGTGGGGATGGTGCAAAGTCACGCCCACCTCTACACCCTTGTTTTCAAAAGGCAAGACGTACTGAATTTGGGGATTTGCTCCCAATACGCGAGTGCGATCGCCCCATACTTCTAAGAGCAAATCAAGGTGTTCCAGTTCCAAAGAACTAAGGGAAGCTTGGGCATTTTGAGCAAAAACCACCACTTCACACGCCCCATTCGCAGGCAATGTTTCCACAATACACTCTGGTGGGTCATGTGCCGTTTGAGCCATTGAGGGAAAGCGATTATCAAACACCGCCACATCATACTTACCTGGCGGAAGTTCTGTAGGAAATTCCGGTTTCGTAGTAGGTGCAAGGGGGTTATATTCCGGGGGCGGCATGAAAGTCCGCCCTTGACGGTGAGAAGCGTAAGCAACCCATTCGCCACGTAAAGGATGCCAGCGCAGGTGGGGGTTTGCCTGCACTGGTTCATTACTAGGGCTAGTGGCGATAATATTGTCGGCAATCGGGTATCGACTGTATAAGGTCAGTGGACGACCATCCGGCTTTAACAGCTTGTGGGAGTACATAATCCTTGTCCTGAAAGGGTCGCAGCGCGGATCGCCTCAATGGGAAATTTAGGCGTGCGATCGGCGTATAATAAACCGTTAGCTTCTTGGAAGGTATCTGTAAATTGGGTGTAGCAAAATCCGCTAAACAACTCGATATCATTAATCGTTTCGAGCAGAGAAGCGTATTTCATTTCTAGCTCGGAAATATTGGAGCAAAGCTCATATCCCCAAACTTTATCTGAATCGGGGGTATCAACAGGGGCATAGGCAATGCCACCAAACTCAGTCAGCATCACTGGCTGTCCCTGATGCGGAAAGTTATCCAGTGTCAGGATGCGCCCTCCAGGACGCTTCCGGTCAAACAAATCTGATAGCTTCACTTCTGGGCCATAGCGATGACCTAATCGTTGTGGGTGGGTGTCGTAGTCATGAATAGCCAGAATGTCTGTATCCGTACTTTCCCAGCCATCGTTGGCAATCACTGGGCGGCTCGGATCGAGAGTTTTAGTTAAGTGATACATTGCCAAAACGTAGTTTCGGTGAGCCGCAGTCTCAACCAGATTGGGAACTCCCCAGGATTCATTAAATGTTACCCAAGCTACGATACAGGGGTGGCTGATATCCCGCCTAATCACCTCAGTCCACTCTCGCGTTGTGCGTTCCACTGCTTTAGGCGTGAAACGATATGCACTGGGCATCTCCTCCCATACTAACAATCCCAGCTTATCTGCCCAATATAAAAATCGCGGGTCTTCAATTTTCTGGTGCTTACGGACTCCGTTAAAACCCATTGCTTTGGTGAGTTCGACATCGCGCCGCAATGCCCCATCGTCCGGTGCTGTCATTAGCGAATCGGGCCAGTAGCCTTGATCCAGAACTAAGCGCAAATAATAAGGACGACCGTTGAGCATAAAGCGATCGCGCTGTATTCCCACAGTCCGCATTGCTGTATAGGATTTGGCTTCATCTAAGAGTTGATTGTTATGCCAAAGTTCAACGTGGGCATCCATTAGGGTAGGTTTTTCTGGACTCCACAGCAATTCGTTGCGGTAGTCGTCGATACCTGGATCGGAAAGGGAGATGCGGCGGCCAATTTCTCCGTTAAATACTTCGTAGGTATCGTTTGCCAGCACGTTATTGCCAATGCTCAGTTTTACCTTGATTTGGATACCAGCAGGGGCATCACCTGCGATCGCAGCATAACAACCAACTTCCCAGCGCTCGAAATCGGGACTCCACCGAATACTATCGATGTAAGTTTTACCCACACGCTCAATCCAGACTGTTTGCCAAATACCACTGGTGCGAGGATACCAAATACTGTGCGGTTCCAACTGCCAACCCTGCTTTCCTCTAGGCTTGGCAAGATCACCAGGATCATCCTGGGCCCAGACTGTTACTTTAGTTATCCCGCTATCATTCAAAACTGCGGTAATATCCAGCGTGAAAGGAGTATGTCCCCCTTCATGCTCTATCATGTATTGACCATTGACCCATACACGGGCGCGATAATCCACAGCCCCAAAGTGCAGTAGTAATCTGCCGTCACCTTCAGGCGTTTCAAATTCTCGCTCATACCAGCAGTTTGGATGAAAACCTCTATCACCAATACCACTTTTGGTAGATTCGGGAGCGAAGGGAACTTGTATACAATGACTCCACTCCTGGATATCGCCTGGTTGAACACATCGCCCTTCATCGTCAAAAGCGAACTTCCACTCACCGTTTAAATTTAGCCAGTGCGATCGTTGTAACTGTGGACGTGGATACCCAGCCTCCGGGAAGCTAGAAACCCTTTGATTATCTGTATTGGAGGGTAATTCAACCCTACGCTTTTGTATATCCAACAACTTGATTAAAACCTCTTAATGTAACTACAATAGAACAAATTTTTTGAGCCTTCGGTTTAGACTAAACTAGGCTGTTTTGAGACATTCCAGGAGTTGATTTTCTCCTTTCCCTGTAATCTATATAACTTTATACCTGTACTTGCATAATGCTATTTATCGCTTAATAGTAAACATAAAATACATCAAGCGCCCTAGTATTGGGGCTACAAGATTAGGTATAGACTATTGACTCGTGACATTATGGCACACATATTGTGAATATTTGCCAAGTCGGCAGGAAAAAATTAGGTAAGCTGTTCATATTTAAATTGTGCCTACTGGGCGGGCAAAACGTCCACCCTACAAGAGTTTTGTTGAATTCGGTTTTGCAAGTTAATTCTATTGCCCAATAACGCTGGAATTTTTTTAGCTAATTCTAGGGGTTTAAGTCAAGATAAACTCACAAGTGGCGGGATGTGTCTTGCACAATCCACATTTAAGGAAAGTTCCACTCCAGTTTGGCGCTAAATTTCCGTTACAAAACTTAATTAAGTATTACAAATTATTTGAATTCTTCGATTACGGAGTTGTAACTAATTTTCAGCAGTCGTAGTACGAATCTGCGGCGAAAACTCCCATCTTGGCAGCAAAGGCAGTAATTTTTGCCTTCATTAGTTTTATCACCTCTTACTACACTTATAATATCACAATTTGGGCAGTGAACTGGGTTAAGAACCATTGCTGTATTTCTGATTCAGCACCTCACCTCACAACTGGACAACCCTAGAAACTAATCAACAGGTTTGCGTTATCAACCACAAAATAAAACCTGATCTATAAAGAGATGCGGATAACCGAAGTCTACAAGAACTAACAAGCTAACTCCAGAAATGGTGCGCTATTATCGACGAACAATTGCAAGGAACTGCTGTTGAGAGTGCGATTTAAATTCGACTTTAAGATCATGAATTGGCGAGGATAAGAAAATGGTTCAAAGTATAGGTAGAGTAAATAAATATACAGATACTGACCTAAATCGATTTGCCGAAGACCTGAATCGAGACGGAATTTGTGTGATTCCCGGTCTTTTTGATAAAGAATTGATCAGCGAATGGGCAAAAGCTTTTGAAAATTTATTCCGAGAGCGCCAAAATCAACCAGGTGGACTGGCTCCCCGGGAAATTGCCCGTTACTATCTAACGTTGCCTTGGGTTTCCCCCTTTGCCAACGTGGAAGTTTTCGCCAATCCGGTGATTATGGGTGTGCTGGAGCGAGTATTTTTTCAGGAATATGTGATGGTTCAGATGGGAGTTGATCTGCCAGTACAAGGTTCGGATTATCAGGAAACTCACCGAGACTATCGGCCTTTATTCTCTGACCAAATAGTAACGCCACTCTATGCCCTTGCGGTTAACTTCCCACTTGTGGAAGTAACGGCAGAAAACGGGCCGTTCCAGATGGCGCGTGGTACGCATATCTTGCCGCGTGAAGAAGGACTAAGGAAAATTGCCACTGGTGAAATTCCGATGGAATCTTTTCAGATGCAGCTAGGGGATGCGATGATTCGGACACCTTTAGCACTGCACCGGGGTTCACCAAATCGGACTAACCAGCCAAGACCGATGGTAGTTATGGGCTATGCTATGCATTGGTTGCACACGCCGAAGGTGGATTTGACTCTCCAACGAGACTATTATGAGAGCCTACCAGAGAATTTAAGGCAGATGATTCGGTGTCAGGTTGTAGAAGAGTTGCCAGAAGAGAAGGTTGAAACTTACGTGAATTTCAAGTACTAATAAGCTATTCCACACTTACAGCTATTTTCAGGTAAATATACCCGTACTCTACGGGCACAATGCTCATTAGTACCTCTTAACTCTGTGTTCTCTGCGTCTCTGTGGTTAAATAAAAGACTTTTAAACCGCAGAGACGCGGAGGGCGCAGAGAGAAAAAAAGAAATTTTACTAGTCACCTTGAAAGGGCAAGTCCTAAACTCGTATTTTTGTAGAGGAGTTTGGAATCATTCAGACTCAAATTCAGTAATGCCGGAAAATTAAAGAACGCGAACCAGCATAAAGATAGTTGTTTTTGCGATCGCACTTCTTCAAAATTTGAGTTTACACGCTATAGCTATCACCGAGATGTTAACTTATACCAATCCAGTCTACAAAGGCTATTTTGCCGATCCTTTTGTTTGGGAATTTGAGGGTGTATACTATGCGATTGGCACTGGTGCAGCCGAAGCGGAAGGAACAGTAGACGAAATAGCAAAACTACGTGTATTCCCTCTATTACGCTCCTTTGATTTCGTGAATTGGGATTTTGTAGATAACGCCCTGTTGCGGCCAGACCCCTCTCTTGGCGATAATTTTTGGGCCCCCGAAGTTGCTTATTGCAACGGCAAGTTCTACCTCTATTACTCTGTAGGCCACGAAGATAAAAATCATCAGTTACGTGTTGCCACGAGTGATAATCCTTTGGGACCATATAAAGATGTTGGCGAACCACTTGTAGACCCGAAGTCTTGCTCCTTCGCCATTGACCCCCATGCATTCCGTGATGACGATGGGCAGTGGTATCTATTTTATGCTCGTGATTTTTTAGACACCGAGGGCGGCGTGCGGGCTGGTACTGCCCTTTTTGTAGATCGGCTGCAAGATATGACCAAACTTTGCGGTGTCGGGAAAGTCGTCTTACGGGCACGTTCCGACTGGCAACGATTTTTAGCTAATCGATTAATGTATGGTGAACATTTTGATTGGCATACCTTAGAAGGCCCCTGTGTCCGTAAACATGGAGGCCGATATTATTGCTTTTATAGTGGTGGGCGCTGGGAAACAGAGGACTACGGCGTAGATTATGGTGTTGCGGATAGTGTGATGGGGCCTTACTCTGATGTGGGTAACGAAATGGGGCCACGGGTGCTGCGATCGCTTCCCGATCGTGTCAAAGGGCCTGGACATAACTCAATTGTTGTGGCCCCCAATGGTCAGACTGAGTACATCGTCTACCATGCCTGGGATGTAAACATGGATGCGCGGCGAATGTGCTTGGATAAACTTATTTGGTCGGCAGATGGCCCATATTGCGAAGGCCCCACCTGGACACCACAGGCGATCGCTTCCAAATCAATTTAATTTCTTTAACACCAATTTACGAAAACCTTGATACATAAAGATTTATCGTAGGGGTATGGCAATGCCATGCCCTTACCTTTGTTGCACTATCCTACCTATTGGTTTTTGTTGGTGTAGTATTCTCTAGAGGTAGCCGAGTGCCTCCTCCTGTAGGGGAAGGATTGTTTTCAGGTAGGCTATCGCCTCCTTCTGTACGTCTAGTATTGCCTTGAGGGGCTGATACACCAGAATTATTAGGCAGATTATTATATCTCCGCGCAACCTGGCCAAATTGATATTTTGTGATGGCACTAGCAGTGCTAAAGTGCTTCCTGATAGTTGGTAATCCTCGATTTGCTACTGCTACAAGGTCGGGGTTTTGTCCAAGCGCGGCTTCGCGTTGGAAAATAGCTGCATTCTCCAGATGAGCATTTATACCGCCCTCATCCATATAGGCTTGGTCAAAGCGATCGCCCTTTAACTGAGACAGTCGTGCCAGCCCTGCTTGAAATTTTGGCGCAGGAGTAGTGGGAGGAGTTACACCCAATCGTGATCCAATCCGTGTCAAGTCATTTTTCACCTGTGTTTGCTCTTGAATCTCTGCTGTTGCAAATTGTTTAACTTGAGGATTAGTTGAGCGCTGTAACGCTAATTCTCCCAGGCTGATATTGCCTATAGCTGCTTGACCCGCATCTATGAAGTACTGGCGATCAATCTCGTTGAGTTGGGTGTTTTGGGCTGGTGTTGTTGGATTTGTTTGAGCGTTCACAAACTGACTATTTGGAAGTAATGCTGAATATCCCAATGAGACGAAAAATCCGACTGCAAGGAGAGCAATAGTAACTAAGGTTCGTTTAATCATGATCAGTCCCTAAGAAAGCTTGGCTAAACCAGCGTGTATTTCCACTAGATCATTTGCTCAAAAATTTTTTGGCAAGATTGATGATCCTGCAAAAAACTTGATATGTCTGGAAAAGTACGCTATCTCCAATACTCTTATCCTTGCGATAAATATCCATCTTTCTTGAGGTGTGTTTAGAACCCCAAATAAAATGTAATTTTTCTCAGATCAAGTTTATCTAATCAAACGATATAAACCATATTATTGAGCAATTGTTCAAAATTTACACTCTAAAGCCGGAAATTTGGACAATTTTAATTAGTTTAGGTGAGCAGCAAAAAGTCTAAACATTTGATAAATATAGATTTAAATGTCTTTAATTTTGAATTGTTAATCTCTTATTAGTTGAAGGATAAATATAGTGAAAGCCTTGCCTAAACTAGTTTGATATCAGAATTATATTAATAATTTTTGGGCTGAACATCATCAGATATTTCTGAACAGTAATTATAAAACATCTGTAGTAGATGCTTGAGTAAACTACATTTTTTATATTTTTAATTTAGTTTGTTTTAATCTTTACTTACAAAAGTAACGCTGATATAAGCCTTTTGGCGTATGTCTAATTATATATTTAGCTAAATTTGACACATGATTAAGTGTTAGTAACGTTATAATTTTAATACCTAAGAATAATACAATAATTTTTAATTACTATATTTAGATAGATGAATATGTAATTAAAAAAAGCAAATAATAAGATTAATTCTTACGAGAAAGAGAACTTGTTAGTCCAACATTCTGCAAGTTGAGTTAATAATCTATGTCAAGCAATAAAGTGCAAATACAAAATAACGGTGTGAGCCATAGTGTGTCGCCAACGGTAAATGAAGCAAAATTATCCGAGACAGCGAAATCACAATCCTTAGGGACATCAAAAAATTTATCCTCATTCAACAAAAGCTCTCGGTCAACAAAAGCTTTTACCGATACACCTGATATAGTTTGCTTATCTCATCTGCGTTGGAATTTTGTATATCAAAGGCCACAACATCTTTTAAGTCGCTGCGCTCAAAAAAAGAGAGTATTCTTTATCGAAGAGCCAATTTTTAGTCGGGAACCATTGGGGCGATTGGACATTAGTGAAGACAAAAGTGGAGTAATAGTTGTTGTTCCATATCTACCTGAAGGTCTAAGTGAAGAAGCAGTAAACGCAGATATCAAAGTACTGCTCGATGGGTTATTTGCAGAACATAATATCTCTAAATACATTTGTTGGTACTATACACCAATGGCGATCGCATGGGCAAGCCATTTAGAACCGGAAGCTGTTATCTACGATTGCATGGATGAATTGTCTGCCTTTAAAGGAGCATCGCCTACTTTAAAGAACTACGAAGCAGAATTATTTCGTCGGGCAAACCTAGTATTTACAGGCGGACAAAGCCTTTACGAAAGTAAGGTAAACCAGCATCCCAACGTTTATGCCTTTCCCAGTAGTGTAGATGTACCCCACTTTGGACAAGGAAGAAACGTTAAAGAAGAACCAGCAGACCAAGCAAATATTCCTCATCCGCGCCTTGGCTTTTATGGTGTAATTGATGAGCGGATGGATATTGAATTACTCGCTGGAATTGCCGAGGCTCGTCCTGATTGGCATTTAGTGATAATTGGGCCAGTTGTGAAAATTGACCCAGCAACTCTGCCACAGCATGAAAATATTCATTATCTCGGTAGTAAAGACTATAAAGACTTGCCTGCATATCTAGGGGGTTGGGATTTGGCAATGTTGCCGTTTGCGCGAAACGAGTCAACACGTTTTATTAGTCCAACTAAAACACCAGAGTATTTAGCCGCAGGTAAACCTGTAGTCTCTACCACGATTCGAGATGTGGTGCGTCCTTATGGAGACTTGAAGTTAGTACGAATTGCAGACACGACTGAAGATTTCGTCGCCGCAGCAGAACAAGCATTGCAAGAAGATAATCCAGCATCAGGATGGTTGAGTCGGGTAGATGCATTCTTAGAGCAGATTTCTTGGGATCGGACTTGGGGATCGATGATGCAGTTGATAGATTCTGCGATCGCAACCACTCCAGATAACACAACTAATGGTAAAAATGGGAAATCTCCCATCTCAACAGATATCCCAGAAGCACCAAGCATCGTTACCAGAGACTTTATATTTGATTACTTAGTTGTTGGTGCAGGCTTCTCTGGCAGCGTTCTCGCCGATCGCTTGGCGAGACATTCCGGTAAAAAAGTATTAGTTGTAGACAAGCGCAATCACATCGGTGGCAATGCTTACGACCATTACGACGACCACGGGATTCTCGTACATAAATACGGCCCGCACATATTTCATACCAGTTCCCGCGAAGTATTTGAATACCTCTCACAGTTCACAGCCTGGCGTTCTTACGAGCATCACGTTCTAGCCAGCGTAGATGGACAACTCGTTCCCATCCCCATTAACCTTGAAACCATCAACAAACTCTATGGAATGAACCTCAATTCATTCCAGGCGGAAGAGTTTTTTCAGTCAGTTGCAGAACCGAGAGAACACATCCGTACTTCTGAAGATGTAGTGATTAGTAAAGTTGGTCAGGAACTTTACGAAAAGTTCTTCAAAAACTACACTCGCAAACAATGGGGACTTGATCCTTCAGAACTGGACAAAACAGTAATTGCCCGAATTCCCACCCGGACAAACCGTGACAGCCGATATTTCACAGATAGTTACCAAGCAATGCCATTGCACGGCTTTACTCGGATGTTTGAGAATATGTTAAATCATCCGAACATTAAGGTAATGCTCAACACCGATTACCGCGAAATCGATAAGGCTATACCTTGCCGCGAGATGGTTTACACTGGGCCAGTTGATGAGTTTTTTGATTGTCGCTACGGTAAACTACCCTATCGCTCACTAGATTTCAAACACGAAACGCATCACACCCCTGTGTTTCAGTCAGCGCCAGTAATTAACTATCCCAATGAACAACTGTATACCCGGATTACCGAATTTAAGTATCTGACTGGACAAGAACACTCCAAAACTAGTATTGTTTACGAGTTTCCCAAGGCAGAGGGCGACCCCTATTATCCAGTGCCACGTCCTGAAAATCAGGAAATTTACAAACAATACAAAGCTTTGGCTGAGTCAACACCAGGTGTGCATTTTGTGGGACGGCTAGCTACATACAAGTATCTCAACATGGATCATTGTGTGGCGCAGGCTTTAGCAACATACAAACAAATAGCGGTTAAGGCTTAAGTTTCTTGATGTTGCTTGTGGGCAGGTGCTGCCCAGCCTACACTTTTTTAAAGTAGAGACGTGATGGATTGCGTCTCTACAAAAGTCAGGTTGGCAATTTTATGTGACTGGCAGATGATTTAGTGGTTACTAAGTACAGCATTTCATTAATTCGTAGCGAATTAAATTTGGCAATACCCTGCAATGCCAATGTATCGGCTGACAATGCCAATGCATCGGCTGACAATGCCAATGCATCGGCTAACAATGCTAATGCATCGGCTAACAATGCCAACGCATCGGCTAACAATGCTAATGCATCGGCTAACAATGCCAACGCATCGGCTAACAATGCCAACGCATCGACTAACAATGCCAATGCGTCCCCTTGCATTAAAAACGCAACGCTACGATTTTACGCAAAGCTGTACTAAGCGACTGTTGGATCTGAGTATTCCACTAATTGATTTTAAATTCTGTATTTTTCTTCATGCTTTTGTGGTCAACGATCCGCAAATACTAGATATTATATCTGCGTTATCAAAATGTGGAAATATTCAAGTAGAACTTACGCAAAATTACACGCGCTCTGAGGCAATTCAAGAATTGCTCCTACCTGAAAAAAGGTTTTGCTATTGTTTGCGTAAGTCTTGATAAAGATAATAAAAGCTTTGGTTGTGTAAATAATGTCTTTTTTCTTTAACTCAAGTGAAGACGTGACAAACAACGTTTTGAGAGAGAATAATTCACAACTCCCCTTGGAAGTGTGGGCTGGTATAGAGTGTACAGTTAATCGCGTGGGTGATGAGTATTTAGACCAGTTGGAACGCAATGGTCATGCAACGCGCTTAAATGATTTAGATTTGTTTGCAGAATTAGGGATAAAAGCTATCCGCTACCCTGTATTGTGGGAGAAGATAGCACCTAATGGGCTAGAAAATGCTGATTGGTCATGGGCGGATGAGCGATTGGGGCGCTTGCGCGAACTCGGCATCCTTCCAATCGTGGGATTAGTGCATCATGGTAGTGGCCCACGAGATACAAGTTTGGTAGACCCGGAATTTCCAGAGAAACTAGCAGTGTTTGCTCGTGCGGTTGCCGAACGTTATCCTTGGGTCACACATTACACGCCTGTAAACGAGCCACTGACAACAGCGCGATTCAGTGGAATGTATGGTCACTGGTATCCTCACGGACGGGATGATTTAACTTTCGCCCGTGCTTTATTAGGAGAGTGTCGCGCAGTAGCCTTAGCAATGAAGGCAATTCGGGAAGTAAACCCTAGCGCTCAACTAGTGCAAACCGAGGATTTAGGTAAGACTTACAGCACACCTAAACTAGAATATCAAGCAGAATTGGAGAACGATCGCCGTTGGTTGAGCCTTGATTTATTATGCGGTCGAATTAACCCAACTCATTCAATGTGGGGTTACTTAAAGAAGTGTGGTATCAGTGAGGCTGAACTTGAGACATTTTTGCAAAATACCTGTCCTCCTGACATCATCGGGATTAACCATTATTTAACCAGCGAACGCTTTTTGGATGAACATACAGAAAATTATCCAGCTTGGACGCATGGCGGTAATGGGCACGACAAGTATGCAGATGTAGAGGCGGTACGAGTTTGTGCTGAAGGTTTGGCAGGCCCACGTACATTGTTACTAGAAACATGGGAACGCTATCACCTGCCCCTTGCTGTCACCGAAGCTCATATAAGCTGCACCCGTGAGGAGCAGCTACGCTGGCTTTATGAGGTGTGGAATGCGGCGAAGGAATTACAAGCTGAGGGTGTAGATATCCGCGCTGTCACTGTTTGGGCGCTCCTTGGCAGCTACGATTGGAATAGTTTAGTTACAAAAGCTAACGGCTACTACGAGCCAGGTGTATTTGATTTGCGTTCGGGTAGCCTCTCCTCTGGAGAATCGCCACATCCTCGACCGACAGCGATCGCAAAAATGGTGCAGGATCTAGCAAATGGGCATCAACTAAATCATCCGCTACTTGAAACCCCTGGCTGGTGGCATCGACAAGAGCGCCTGTTATACCCTGCACTAAGTTGCAGTGCGATGATAGGGAAAGCGAGGAAAAAAACTTCCCCAATGCCCCCCGCCTCCCCTCGTCCTCTGGCGATCGTCGGTGCCAAAGGAACTCTCGGAAAGGCTTTTGCTCGGTTGTGCGAAGTGCGCGGAATTTCATATCAGCTGCTGACGCGCCAAGAAATGGATATTACCAATCCTGCCTCTGTGGATGCGGCGCTTACCCAGTTGAAGCCGTGGGCGGTTGTAAACGCTGCCGGATACGTGCGGGTGGACGATGCCGAAAATGAACCCCATGTTTGCTTACAAGTGAATGCAGAAGGACCAGCGATTCTAGCTGCTGCTTGCGCTCAACATAACGTACCGCTATTAACTTTCTCCTCAGATTTGGTATTTGATGGTGCTGTGTCTAATCCTTATGTCGAAACTGATACCGTTGCCCCTCTTAATGTATATGGGTGCAGCAAAGTTTTGGCAGAAAAGCTGGTATTGCAGGCTTATCCTGCATCGCTGGTGATTCGCACCAGTGCATTTTTTGGCCCGTGGGATGAGTATAATTTTGTCACGATCGCTCTGCGTCAGCTTAGTGCTGGTAATAATTTCGTTGCCGCAGAGGATGGAATTGTTTCACCTACTTATGTACCAGATTTAGTTCATGCCAGCCTAGATTTATTAATTGACGGCGAGTCTGGACTGTGGCATTTGGCGAATAAGAGTGCGATCGCCTGGGCTGATTTCGCACGGTTAGCGGCTAAACAAGCTGGAGTCAGTGTCACCAATCTAATTTCTGTGCCCACAGAACAACTTGGTTTAACTGCTCCCCGCCCAACTTACAGCGTACTTGGTAGCAGCCGAGGTGAATTTATGCCATCCCTTGATAATGCAATTTCTCGCTACCTGGAAGAAAGAATTTAGTACCGCAAGGCGGAAGTCAAAAGTCAAAACGCTTACGCTGTAATCGTTTTGTTCGTTTAGAATGGGTTGTTTATTTCCGCCGCGCTGTACTAGTAACTAAATCTCTCTACCCCCCAATCCCCAATTATGTCAACCATTTTAGTAACAGGAGGAGCCGGATATATTGGCTCCCATGCTGTATTAGCTCTGAAAAATGCAGGTTATGAAGTAATTGTTCTGGATAATCTATCCAATGGACATCGTGAACTTGTAGAAGAAGTTTTGCAGGTAAAGTTGATTGTTGGCGATATGAGCGATCGCGCCCTGCTTGATAACATATTTTTAACTCACAATATAGAGGCAGTAATGCATTTTGCTGCTTATATTGCCGTGGGTGAATCTGTCACCGACCCAGCTAAATATTACCAAAATAATGTTGCAGGCACTCTGACACTTTTAGAGGCAATGCTTGCTGCGTCAGTTAAGAAATTTATCTTTTCTTCTACCTGCGCTCTTTATGGTGTACCAAAGTTTGTTCCCCTTACCGAAGAACATCCACAAGATCCCATTAGTCCTTATGCCACTAGCAAGTGGATGGTAGAACGAATTTTATCTGATTTTGATACAGCTTACAATTTAAAATCTGTACGTTTCCGTTACTTTAATGCCGCCGGTGCTGATCCCAATGGGTTGCTGGGTGAAGACCATGAACCTGAAACTCACCTCATACCATTAGTACTATTAGCTGCCTTGGGTAAACGCGAATCTATCTTTATTTTCGGCACTGATTACCCCACTCCAGACGGTACTTGTATCCGGGATTATATTCACGTAACTGATTTAGCGCAAGCTCATATTTTGGGTTTAGAATATCTGCTCAAAGGTGGAGAAAGCGAAGTATTTAATCTCGGAAATGGCAGTGGTTTTTCAGTCCGAGAAGTGATAGAAACTGCTAAGGAAGTAACAGGTAAAGAAATCAAAATAGAAGAACGCGATCGCAGACCAGGTGACCCTCCTATTTTAGTTGGCAGCAGCGACAAAGCAACTGAAGTTTTGGGTTGGCATCCCCAGTATCCTAACGTTAACGAAATCCTCACCCATGCTTGGCAATGGCATCAGAAACGACATCGGTAAAGACAAAGGATTTGGCTATTCTCCTTACGGTAGATGCACAACAAAGCGTAACAGCTTATACCTTTTAGGAATTTTAAAACAACCTTGAAGGCTTAAGACTTCATTCTTTAGATATTCGTCAGCCAGTGGTAAAACTTGTTTAAATTAAAGAATGGCTCAAAATAGGCAACAGTTAGTATCAGTTAATGACCGTAATCGAGTTTCAAAACTTACCTAATGCACAGCAGTGCGAAAAAACTACACTGCCCTATTTGGGGCTAGTTTGTATCACCTCTGACAAACAAGTGCGCTTTCGGACAATCACGCGCACCCGATACTTAAAACTTTCCCAAAGCGATCGCGAAAATGCCCTGAGTGAACTGTATCGGCATAACTTACAACGCTTGCATGAGGCTCTCTCTTTTTGTGAACAGAATAAAATCCAGCTTTATCGGATGTCTTCTGCTTTATTTCCCCTGAGTGACTTAGAAGACGAAATTGGCGCAAATATATTAGAGGGAATGAGCGCTGATTTAGCAACAATCGGTGAACGAGCGAATGCATTGAGCATAAGAATGGTGTTGCATCCAGATCAATATGTCGTGCTGAGTTCTGATTCTCCTGAAGTGGTACAGGCAAGTATAAATAATCTAGCAGGACATGCACGTATACTTGACTTGCTGGGCTTACCGCGATCGCCTTGGTCATTAATGAATATTCATGGTGGCAAATCTCAACGCCCTGAACAACTAGTAAAAGTAATTTCCGAGCTACCAGAAAATATCAAAAGCCGCTTGACGCTAGAAAACGATGAATACGCCTATAGTGCCGATGAAATTTTAGCAGTATGTCAGCAAGCTGATGTGCCGATGGTATTTGACGCCCATCACCATATTTGCCACGAAAATTTAGATAGCTACGATCATCCGAGTGTAGCATCCATGTTTTATGCAGCACGAGAAACTTGGACAAATCCCGATTGGCAATTAGTCCATATTTCCAATGGTGAGCAAGCTTTCAACGACAGAAAACACAGCGACTTGATTACCGATATGCCCAACGTATATCACCAAGCACCGTGGATTGAAGTCGAAGCCAAAAAAAAAGAACAAGCGATCGCACTTTTACATTCCAATTGGCTAATGAAAAAGAATTGCACGTAAATTAGGGACTTACAGTTAACCTAAGCCCAAGAAATGGAATTCGCGGTTACACAGGCAAAGTCCGCGAAGGCGGACTAAGAAAAAATTAAGGGTTTGAAACCCACCGAGGTGGGTAAACTTTAGTGTGGACACAGTTTATAACCGCTCTTTCAAACTAGCTACCCTTTAATTCAGTAGCTTCTATTTGGGACTTCAATTGAGATGCAATCAGGGGAACTTTGGGCGCGAGAAAAAATCCAATTAAACTGGCAAAAAGGATTGGCGTAAAAGGACTCACATTAGCCAGTTTTGACAGTAGCAAAGTTGTACTTATAGGTGTACGTGTTACGGCTGCATTGATAGCCGCCATTGTACAAATCATGGCAAGAGCCGGGTTAAGCCCCGGAATTAAAATTGCTACTGCTTTACCAATACAAGCACCAGTGAAAAATAGGGGGATGATAAATCCACCGCGCCACCCACCTGTTACGGTAATACTAATGGCAGCCATTTTACCGAAAGCAAGAGTTAAGAGAAAAACAGCACCAAAGTTATTAGTGAGGACTGACTCTAATTCTTCATGTCCAAAATAACGGGTTAGGGGTAATAACACTGCTAAAGTGCCAAGCCCCAACCCTGTTAATGTTGTGCGTACATAAATGGGGCCGGGAATTCGATCAAACAAGTAATCGCAGCCCCGAAAAATGCCCATAAAAAGCCATCCCGCCACCGCCCCAATGATGCCGAACATGATAGCGATCGCAAAATCATCAATCTTGTCTAGGTGGTACTGGGGAAAATGCCAAGTCGGCGCAATTCCTAATTGTGTAATTGCTGCAAATACCAAATAACTAGCGCAACTCGAAATAATAGCTGGCATCAAGGCTTCGTAATATTCCACAATATGCTGATGATGCAAAATCTCTAAGGCGAACATTGCACCGCCAAGAGGTGCGCCAAACAAGGCAGTGAAGCCAGCCGCCATCGCTGCTAAACTCATCGTTCTGAGGTCTTCACCTTGGAGGTTTAGGCGATCGCCAACCCAAGTACCAAAAGAACCTGTCACCTGTACCAATGGCGCTTCTGGGCCAGCACTACCACCCGCCGATATGCTGATGAGAGAAGCAAGAATCATTGAGGGATTTTTGCGAGCATCTAAGCGTCCGCCACGAAAATGGATATTATCAACAATCACGGCGATTTCACCGGGATTTCCCAGGAAATGAATCACCAGCCCGATAACTAAACCGGCAAGTGGCATGACTATCAGAAGGCTAAAACCTTCAAATCGGTGCAGGTGGTGAGTTAAAAGTTCTAAAACATTCCAGTATAAGGCAGCAAATAGGCCACCAGCAGTGCCCACAGCTACCCAGCGGAGTACCCACCGTGAAATCATGAAGGGATTACGCTTTACTAGTCCAAAAAGTTGAGCAAATGTCCAGCGTTGAGTTTGATTGGTTGCGGGGGGCTTTTTTGGTAACACTGCTTATTTCCTATTTATGAAACGGAGGATACAGAATATTTACGTTTTTTATAGTAATGGGTATTTAGTTTAGTGAATCATTTTTGGTCTACAAGGGGCGATCGCTTTTTTGACTTATTGCTGTTAGGACTTACGCACGGGTAACGGAAAACGTAGACGCTTCTCTACGAGACGCTACGCGAACGGCTTGCCGCAGGCTACCACAGAGAGCGCAGAAGTCATAGAGGAATGAGAGTTTTAGAGGGTTTTTGCGTAAGTCCTAGCTGTGTGAAATTAAGTCTCCAGATAGTGTGAAGCTGACTACAAAAGAACTTAAGCTTGGCGTATAAGTTTGGGGAAATAGTGATGAATAAGGAAACAGTTCCTAGTCAAGCTGAAAAGTCCAGCCCAGAAGGCGATCTATCGCAACTAGATCCAGAGGTACTGGACAAAATCAAACACCCTGCGAGAATAGACGATGTTATTCGGGAGCAATCACCAGAAGAACGTAAAAGTAACCCAGCTTTAGTACCAGAAATGATCGATGATCCAACTGATGATTGATTGGGTTTACAAAAGAGTAATCGAAATGCTCTGATTCCCGATTTTTTTTAAGAAGTCGGGAATCTTGTTATACCAATTTATCTGTTGACTGATGATTGATGACTGTTAACCGTCAACCGTCAACCGTTAACGTGAAATCCCATCCCCTTTTAGGGGGCTACAGTGTACACACATCTTTCTAGAAAACCAAAATCGTCGTAGATCCCCCTAAATCCGCCGATAAATTGGGGGACTTTGAGAGTTATTTGCCCCTTTTTTTAAGGGGGGTTGGGGGGATCAAAAGCTTATGGGGCAACTCTTAAAGACTTGTGTGTACACCGTAGCTTTTAGGGGTAGGATGAGCTTAACAGTAATTTTCTCAATATTTTTATCTAAACTTCATATTCTGACTAAATTTAATAAGCAAAATCCGCAATTACTTACTCAAAAGAAGCTTTGACTTACTCAAACCCTAGTTTGCTTTCTGATTTTGGTGTTTTCCGCAAGTAAAAGAAGCTTTGACTTACTCAAACCCCAGTTTGCTTTTTCATTTTGGTGTTTTCCGCAAGTAAAAGAAGCTTTGACTTACTCAAACCCTAGTTTGCTTTTTCATTTTGGTGTTTTCCGCAAGTAAAAGAAGCTTTGACTTACTCAAACCCTAGTTTGTTTTCTGATTTTGGTGTTTTCCGCAAGTAAAAGAAGCTTTTGCTTTCTCAAAATGCCATTTGACTTACTCAAACTCCAGTTTGCTTTTTCATTTTGGTGTTTTTTGCAAATAAAACGCCATTTTGCTTTTTTAATTAGTAAAAATACTGACCTAGCAAATAGAAATCGTTAGAGTTTTCTCAAAGTTATGGGGAATATGTTGTAACCCTGTAAGTAAGGAAGTAGTTTTCCCAGAATTGGCATGAGGATTAATTACAGCTAAACTCCCAAGTGGGCAATATTTTTGTTTATCGCTGTTGTGTGAACCTAGCACTAGAACAGGGGTAAAACCTTTAATTACTGTTCTAGTTGATAAATTAATCATGTTTGACATTTTTTTAATTAAAAATTAAAAGTTAAAAATTAGTGAAGAAGAATAATTTTTAACTAATTAATTTTGGGTACAAGCCCCCACCGATTGCAATTTTTAATTTTACATTTTTAATTTTTAATTTGGAGCGTTCGCGCAGCGTCTCGTAGAGAAGCAACTTGACCTTCATCCCAAGGTAGCGAAGTTTTGCAAGTAGATGCACCTGCTGCGAGGACAATAGCAAAGTGTGACAGTTTTAAAGGTATGCTATCCGTAGCTTGTGCAATTGCCATAACAAAGTCGTCACCACTAGGTAGGATTCTACAGGGTTAAATTTTCTAACTAGCATGGTACATACAGGAGTTCTCATGGAGTAGTTGAATATTTAATAAATTTATTATCTCAACTCTGAGGTATAATACCAAGCCAAAAAAATCTATCTAAAGATATGAATTATTTATACATAAAGATAGTTGATGGCAATATACGTATTGTGAGAGAAAACATATAATCATGTACTTTGCCTCACAAAAAGGAGACAAAATTTATCAAACAACTATTTGGATGACTATAGGCTTTCAAAGGTAAAGCAGAGAATAAATCTAATTACTGCTTAGATTAAGGAAGTGCTAATTAAGTACCATACTCTAGATGAAATCTCCAAATTGAAACGCGAGAACAACTAAATATTGGGTAAAAACTGTTACTCAAAATATATTATAAAGCCACAACTTGCAACTAGCTGATATAACTCCTACTAGCCCGTTTCTTGGCTTATTCCATATAAAAGTACTGTAACGATAATGACGCACTCTCCAAATTCAGAAAATAACCAGAAACCACCTAATCATCGTTTATGGCTCCTCCTCTTAGGACGTACCAGTTTGGCTCTCGGTGTCATTTTGCTGGTTGGAATTGCAGTTGGTGCTTGGTGGGCTAGAAACTATGTATATAAAGATTTAGCGCCATTAGTACAGCAAAATCTCGAAGAATTGCTTGGGCGTCCAGTAAAAGTAGGAAAAGTTGAACGTTTCTCGCTCTCCAGTCTAAGATTTAGTTCTCTATCGATACCAGCAACTCCCACCGATCCAGACCAAGTAGCAGCAAAAGCCTTAGATGTGCAGTTCTCGCCCTTGCAGGTTCTCTTTACCCGAAAATTGGCATTAAATGTCACGTTAGTTCAACCCAATGTCTACATCCAACAGGATCAAGATGGTCGCTGGGTTACAGCCCAAGTCAAGGCTGGAGAAGGAAAAGGTGCTATTCAAACTGACTTGGAGACACTTCAAATTCAAGATGGAAATGTAGAGTTATCGCCAGCCTCCGGGACAACTAGACCGAAAGGATCAGTAATATTAAATCAATTTGGTGGTGTTGCCCGATTTTTTGATCAAAATCAACGAATTGCTTATGACCTCAATGGTCAACTCGCCAGGGGAGGCGCAGTTAAAATCTCTGGTGAAACACAAACAAAAGCTCAACAAACTAACCTCAAGCTGCAAGCACAAAGTTTACAAGCATCTGATATAAGTCGATTAATTGAACTGCCAATTGCCTTGCAAGCAGGGCGAATAGAAGCTGACTTAGGGGTTCAGATTCCACCCAAACTGTCAGAAACAGCGGTTACAGGAACAGCCACTGCTAATCAACTCATTGCTAAAGTTCCAAAGATTCCTCAGCAAGTTTCTAATTTTAATGGGAGATTTATATTTAATGGTCAGACCGTTGCTTTAGAAAATCTAAATACAAACTTTGGCAAAGTTCCTATTCTAGCTAATGGAACAATTAATACCCAAACAGGTTTTAATGTCTCTGCTCAAATAAAACCTGTTAGTGCGAAAAATATTTTAGACACACTGAATGTAAATTCCCCAGTCCCAGCTAGTGGCGAAGTTCAAGCAAATATTAAGGTAGGCGGCGCACTACAGCAGCCAGTCGTTAGCGGGACGGTAAGTAATACAAAACCGATTCAAGTTGACCGCATTCTCTTCAAAGCCGTCAATACTGACTTTCGCTTAAATGCATCTCAAACTACATCTCAAATTACTATTTCCAATCTGAAAATAGTCCCCGCAGCAGGTGGTCAAATCACAGGAGGCGGTCAAGCTAATATCGGAGCTAAAGATAACGTAATATTTAATGCTCAGGTTGATGGTGTATCCGGGGATATACTAGCACGTAACTACGGCGTTACTCTACCGATCGCAGTTGGCAATGTTTCAGCAAAAGCAGAAGTTTCTGGTTCACTTAGCAAACAACCATTGAGACTAGATGTTTCCAGTGTTCAAGTAACGCCACCAATAGGGGGGAGGATTACCGCCAGTGGTCAAGTTCAACTGGCTCCCCAAGGTCAAGTAGCTTTAGGTATTCAAGCTCAAGGTTTACCAGCAAATGCGATCGCTCAAGGTTACGGCATCTCAACTCCGCTTAATATTGGTGGTATATCTGCTAACGCAAAAGTTACTGGTTCTCTAGGTAGCCCATTAAACGTAAATGTTGCTAGCGTTCAGGCAAACCCAGAAGTGGGAGGGCAAGTAACAGCTAGCGGTCAACTTCAGCTTGCACCCCAAGGTAGGGTGGCGTTGAATGTGCAAGCACAAAATTTACCAGGAGATGCGATCGCAAAAGCATACAATTCCTCACCCTCCATCACCATTGGGAATGTATCAGCAAATGCCAATATTTCTGGTACTTTGAGCAATCTGCAAACAGTCGCGCGGGTGCAAGCGCCGAAAGCCACCTATCCCACTACGGGGCGAGTTGTTGTTGCCAAACAAGGACAAAATATTGTTTTCCCCGATGCGGTGTTGAACATAGCAGGTGGGACAATCAGAGCTAGTGGTCAACTTGCACAAGAACGCTGGCAAGGAGTTGTCAACGCTTCCCAAATTCAACTCAATCGCTTCTCACCACAACTGCGAGGACGGCTTAATAGCAATATTCAGTTAGCAGGCACAACAAAATCTTTTCAGCTTGCAGATATTCGCGCTGGTGGGCAAATCCGCCTTTCCCAAGGGGTAGCGTTGCTAGCAAAACCGCTTACCGCTCAATTTCAGTGGAATGGGCAGCAGATTATAGTTGAAAATGCAGGTACCCCAGGGTTGAGTGCTAATGGTGCGATCGCTGTTCAAACTCCTCCAAGTGGCGCACCCACAATTGCGGGGTTTAATTTAAACGTACTAGCGCAGAATTTCAACTTAAAAAATACTGGCTTTCAAGTTCCTGGAGACGTAGCATTAGCGGGGTTACTTGATTTTAAAGGACAAGTTACAGGTACTCCAGATGTACCGCAAGCTAATGGCAATATCAGGCTGCGGAATTTCAATGTGAGTAGCTTGAAGTTTGACCCACTTTTAACTGGAAACGTGAATTTTCAAGGCGGACAAGGAGCAAGTCTGCGATTAGCCGGGAAGCAAGATCGGATTGCACTTAACTTAGGTGCAGATTATCGTCCAACTTCATTTTTAGTCAAGCGAGATGATGCAGTTACCACAGGTAGAACTGAGGGAGATAACTTAATCATTAACGCTCAACAGTTTCCTATAGCTCTTGTTGGGGGCTTTTTACCTAACAATCAGTTGAAACCTTTGGCGGGGCAACTATCAGGGAATTTAGTTGTTAATCTGAATAATTATGCCATTGCAGGAGATGTTGCGATCGCTGGGCCTCGTGTTGCCAGAGTAGCAGCAGATGAATTTCGCGGCACTATTAATTATGCTGATGGTACTGCTAGCTTGGCTAATGGTCAATTGCGGATTGGAGATAGCAACATTGCCCTCAGTGGAAATGTAAAAGCAGGAAACGACCCGCAATTTCAATTCCAAGCTAATTTTGACCAAGCAAGAATCCAGAGACTTTTACAAGCGTTTAATATCTTTGATTTTCAAGACTTTAGTACCGGGTTACAGCCTCCGACATTGGCTGGAGCAGAGGTACTTAATACCAAGCCTATCAGTTTGCCCGATGCAGATTTGAAAACACAACTAGCATATTTCTCTAATATTGCAGCATCCGTAGCAAAACAAAAGCAAGAAGAAACCAAAGAAGCCGCGGCTTTACCTACCCTTGCAGAATTAACAGGTGCTTTGAGCGGAGGAATTACAGCTAATGGCTCGTTAAAGTCTGGGTTAAATGTTGGCTTTAATTTCCAAGGTGCTAATTGGCAATGGGGTGAATACTCGATTAATCAAGTTGTTGCTCAAGGCAATTTTGCCGATGGAATTGTGACACTTTCGCCGTTAAGTGTTGGCATAAATCAAGGACTGGTGGCTTTTTCGGGACAGTTAGGAACTGAGCAACTATCTGGAAAGCTGAACGTAGCAAGTTTACCTTTATCGCTTTTACAACCTTTTATAGAAAAATACCCTATAGATATCACCGGTAATGTAAATGCTGATGCCACCTTGGGGGGTAGTTTACAAGATCCCAGAGTTCAAGGGGAAGTGACACTGGCTAATGCAACTCTCAACAAACAACCTGTGCAAACAGGACAGCTGAACTTTGACTACAACAATGCTCGCTTGAATTTTGACAGTACTTTGCTAGTGACTGGAACCCAGCCAGTTGCAATTACAGGTAGTGTACCTGCTCCGTTACCTTTTGCCGAAGTGCAACCAGATAGCAATCAAATCAGCATCAACGCCAGCGTGAACAATGAAGGGTTGGCACTGTTAAACCTGTTTACCAACAATCAAGTCGCTTGGGTAGACGGTCAAGGACAAGTAGATTTAAACGTTCAGGGTACTTTGAACGAACCAATTATCAACGGAAACGCCACACTTAACAATGCAACTTTTAGCGCTGAAGCCTTATCTGAACCTTTAACGAATGTCACAGGAACAGCGCAATTTAATGGCAGTACTGTGAGTGTTGAAAGTATTCAAGGCACGTATAATGAAGGGCAAATAACTGCATCAGGAATCCTGCCGATTTTGAATCCTCAGCAAGCCACAGCGAATCCTCTGACAATATCAATAGCAGACAAACTCAATTTTAAGCTTGCAGGATTGTATGAAGGCGGTGTTGGTGGCGATGTCGTAATTCGCGGAACAGCTCTAAAACCTCTAATTGGTGGAGAGGTTCAGCTGAGTGATGGTCGGGTAATCATTGGAAACTCGGCTACTACTAATAAAAAATCAGCAGCTACAGCTGAAGCTAACAGTAACGTCATAAATAGAGAAGAGGTTAAAGTTAATCTTACACCTCCACCAGAGAGTAATGCTAGCCCAGTGACTACAGCAGAAAGTAATGCTAACGCAGTTACTCCACCCAATTTACCTATAGAGTTTGCAGATTTAAGGTTAATTCTAGACGACGATGTTAGCGTTACCACTCAGTCTCTATTCGACTTTGTACCAGGAGGAGCTGCATTGAGTCAGCCCATACTAAACTTCGAGGCAAAAGGCGGTCTGACTATCAATGGTACATTAGCCAAGCCACTCCCTGAAGGAGTGATTCGTTTGACAGGGGGGCGACTCAGCATATTTTCCACTGAGTTTACCTTGGCGCGAGGCTACGAACATACTGCGCGGTTTATTCCTAGTCAAGCGCTTGACCCTACTCTGGATGTCCGACTAATCGCAATTGTACCGGAAGCATCAGCAACGAACAATCGAATTTTGGAATCACCATTGTCTGCTGAAATCAGCGATGTTTCTGCTAGCAACTTTGGTACTTTACGTACCGTTCGCGTTCAAGCCAGGGCCAACGGGCCAGCTAGTGAATTGGGCGAAAATCTGGAACTGACGAGTGAACCTAGCCGTAGTAGGGGAGAAATAGTTGCTCTGTTAGGTGGCTCAATTCTTGGTTCTTTCGGTCAAGCAGATGCAGGACAAGGGTTAACTAATTTCGCTAGTTCTACCATTTTAGGTGGTTTGCAAGGAACTATTACTGCGATCGGGCAGGCTGTTGGTTTCAGCGAATTTCGGATATTTCCCACCCCTGCTACTAGTAATGAAACAACGACAGCTTCAGTTCTGAATTTATCAGCAGAAGGTGTATTTGACATCAGTAGAAATTTCTCTGCTTCTTTATCACGCCCTCTTTCTAGCGATGAGTCTTTCCGTTACAACGTCCTTTATCGACTCAACGACGAAATTTTGATGCGAGGCTCAAGTAATTTGGGGGATGAAAATCAATTCCAAGTTGAATATGAAACTAGATTTTAGATTATAAAAATAGGTAGATAACCTCCAAATTACCCATTATAAAGGAACCCCAACCCCTTCCCGCAGGCGGGGAAGTTAGCTAAAGTGCAGTTTTGGCGGCGTGGGGTTTCGGGTATTATGCTTAATTGCCCGGACATCGGATGATACCGGGCAAAACATCTAATCGCATCACGGGCATATAAAAAACCCTACAATCACCTGTGACCGCGATTGTAGGGTTAGAGCTTATGAGGTGTCGCATTATGAAATCTTTTAAATTGTATGTAAACATTTGAAACGGGTTAAACAACTGTGGGGAGATATCTAGGTATGCCATTGGTCATATGATGTCCGGTTAATTAGTATGATTCCAACATCTGTGCAAGAACCGGAAAGTCCCTTTTCCCCATGCTCCCTGCCGCCTGCGGTCTTCATAATAAGTCTTTAAGCGGACATGAGATCAAGTTCTGGAGTTACGCTGCTAAAAGGGTTTCAAGCCTCTAAGTTTATTTATGGGGTCTTCTCCCCTGCTCCCTGACCCTTGACCTCTTCGATGACTCACAAAGCAAAAATAAGCTAAAATTCAAGCAGAGTAAGCATTTCCCGCTCAAAAACTCCCTATGTTTGATAACCTGCAAACCCAAATTTACCAACTAGAACAATTTGCCAACAGTCTCGTTTCTAACCAACTGACACACCTTAGCGTGGTGAGTGTTGGTATTATCTTTGCCGCTGGCTTGCTCACCAGTCTCACACCCTGTATGCTTTCTATGCTACCAATTACCATTGGTTACATCGGTGGTTATGAAGCCAAAAGCCGCCTCCAAGCAGCTGCCCAATCAACTTGGTTTGCTTTAGGATTAGCAACTACATTAGCAGGGTTAGGGATTATAGCAGGTTTTCTCGGGAAAGTCTACGGGCAAGTGGGAATTGGTTTGCCGATTATCGTCAGCATTATTGCCATTCTTATGGGGCTGAACTTACTAGAAGCACTACCTCTGCAATTTCCATCCTTGGGTGAAACGAATTGGATTTCGCCAGATTTACCAGCAGGATTGCGTTCCTATTTGCTGGGGCTGACTTTCGGGTTAGTCGCATCTCCTTGTAGCACACCTGTTTTAGCCAGTTTGTTGGGTTGGATTGCCAATACACAAGACTTAATTTTAGGGGCTGTTTTGCTACTTTCTTACACAGCCGGTTATGTAGCACCATTGATTTTGGCAGGTACTTTTACAGCTTCAATTAAAAAGTTACTAGAATTGCGTCGCTGGTCTGGTTGGATTAACCCAGTTAGTGGGGCGCTATTAGTAGGATTTGGTGTATTTTCCTTAATTTCTCGGATTCCTCTTAGCAGTTTTTAATTTCAATCTTTGATATTATCAATACCTTTGTTAGATTTTACACATAATGACTATAGAAGATTCAGCTTCCAAAGAATTAAAATGGTGGGCAGTACCTGGGCAGTTCTTACGCCAGGAGCTTTTGCCTGTACTGACCAACTTACGACTAGCGATCGCACTACTGCTATTAATTGCAATCTTTAGCTCTACCGGTACTGTAATTGAGCAAGGCCAGTCACCCGCATTCTACCAAGCCAACTACCCAGAACATCCAGCTTTATTTGGTTTCTTAACTTGGAAGGTAATTCAGGTAGTTGGGTTAGACCACGTATATCGTACTTGGTGGTTTCTGGCATTACTCATCTTATTTGGCACTAGCTTAACTGCTTGTTCATTTACCCGGCAGTTACCAGCCTTAAAAGCTGCCCAGCGCTGGAAATATTACGAAGAACCACGGCAATTTCAAAAGTTAGCTTTAAGTGCAGAACTAGATACTGGTTCCTTAGATTATTTGAACCAGATATTACAAAAACACCGCTATAAAATTTATCAAAATCAAGAAAAAGAAAATCTCCTATATGCCCGCAAGGGAATAGTCGGACGTATCGGCCCAATTATCGTTCATATTGGCATCGTAGCTATTCTGATTGGGGGAATTTGGGGGGCGATGACTGGTTTTTTGGCTCAGGAAATGGTTGCCAGTGGCGATACATTTCAAGTGACAAATATTGTAGATGCTGGCCCTTTAGCAGCACAAATCTCGAAAGATTGGTCTGTGCGAGTTAATCGTTTTTGGATTGACTACACACCATCTGGCGGTATCGATCAATTTTATTCGGATTTGTCTGTCTTGAATAAGCAAGGGGAAGAAGTTGACCACAAAAAGATTTTTGTTAACGAGCCTCTGCGCTATCATGGCATCACTTTCTATCAAACTGATTGGGGAATTGCGGGTGTTCGCGTCCAATTTAACAACAGCCCGATTTTTCAGCTACCGATGGCGCAATTGAACACCAATGGACAAGGGCGCATTTGGGGAACATGGGTTCCTACGAAACCGGATTTGAGTGAGGGCGTCTCTTTGCTAGCCAAAGACTTGCAAGGGATGGTATTAATTTATGATCCTGCTGGCAAACTCGTTGATACTGTCCGCGCCGGAATGTCTACCCAAGTCAATGGCGTGAAGCTCAAAGTTCTAGATGTAATTGGCAGCACTGGCTTACAAATCAAAGCTGATCCAGGTATACCAATTGTTTACTCAGGGTTTGGTTTATTAATGCTGGGTGTGGTGATGAGTTACTTTTCTCATTCGCAAATATGGGCATTGCAAAAAGGCGATCGCTTATATGTGGGTGGTAAAACTAATCGCGCCCAAGTTGCTTTTGAACAAGAGGTTTTGGAAATTTTAGATCGGCTGAGTTCACAGCCAAAAGTTGAGGAGAAAGAGACGGCAATTGAAGTTTAAATTCCTAGGCGCTTCTCTACGAGACGCTACGGAACGCCTTCTTGCAGGGTAGGAGCGCATGATAACTTTGCCTACCTTTGCATTTCAAAGTTATTTTCCTCGTTTTACAATTATTTACGCTTACAGTCTACGAATTGGAAATTTATTAAACATTGGAACTAAAGATTTATATATCTGCTCAACTTCAATCTAAGCGACGGATTTTCTTTCTACCCGTAATTGCTATCTTGTTGAGTATCGCTTCTTGCACTACCGATAATAAAAACATCAAATATGTCTCCCTCGTTGGTGCTGGGGCAAGTTTTCCCGCACCTTTGTACGAACGCTGGCTTTCAGATTACAACCAGCAAAATCCCAATGTGCAAATTAACTATCAAGCGATAGGAAGCAGCGCTGGAGTACAACAGCTTATTGAAGGTACTGTGGATTTTGCAGCTAGTGACGTGGGAATTACAAATGAACAAGCAGCTAAGATAAAACGGGGAGCGATCGCTTTACCCATAACTGCTGGTTCTATTGTGCTGGCTTACAACCTCGCGCCAGTCGCCCGCCAGTTATCTAAAGTCAATGTGCCAACTGCTTTAAAGCTATCACGCCAAGTCTACGTAGATATCTTCCTCGGAAAAATTACGAATTGGAATCATCCGAGAATAGCCGCAGCTAATCCAGGGGTAAATTTGCCCAATTTAGCGATTCAGGTTGTACACCGAACTGATGGTAGTGGAACTACAAGTGTATTTACGCAACATCTAAGTGCGATAAGTCCAGAATGGAAAAGCAAAGTTGCAGCAGGTAAATCTGTAGAATGGTCAGTAGGAATTGGTGGAAAAGGTAACGAAGGTGTTACCGCCTTAATTCAACAAATTCCAGGAGCTATTGGCTATGTAGAATATGTCTACGCCAAACAAAATAAACTTCCTATGGCTGCTTTGGAAAATAAATTTGGTAATTATATTACACCGACACCAGAATCTGTAGCTCAAACCTTAGAGGCAGTGACATTACCCGCCGATAACTTGATTGCTTTTATCACCGATCCTAAAGGTGCCCAGTCTTATCCCATCGTTACTTATACCTGGCTTTTAACTTATCAACAATATCCAAACCGAGTTAAAGCTCAAGCGCTGAAAAACTTTATTGATTGGGCTGTGATTGAGGGGCAAAAATCCAGTTTGGAACTCGGATATATCCCTTTGTCTCAAAAAGTTGTGATTCAAGTACAATCTGCTGCAAAGAAGATTGGAGAATAAATAGTTTTTAGTTTAGGATAGGCGATCGCGTTATTTGATCAACCTGAGCAAAAAGTGCTAATTTTATTCACCTAGCGTCTTGTAGAGAGGAATTGAATCCTCACTACAAGCCAAAGTTTTTATTATGGGTACTTATGATGACGCACTTCAACTACGGTATGTACATTACCACGAGGCGTAAAATCTGCTTTCACAGTGGCTTCCAACGGATCACAAGCAGCTACAAAATCATCCAAAATTTGATTGGCAGATTCTTCGTGTGAAATGTAGCGATCGCGGTAACTGTTAATGTAAAGCTTAAGCGCCTTCAATTCCACTACCCGTTCATCAGGCACATAGGTAACGTAAATTGTCGCAAAGTCAGGATAACCAGAAAACGGACATTTACAAGTAAATTCCGGCAAAGTAATGTTAATGTCATATCGTCTTCCCACGCGCGGATTCGGAAAGGTAATTAGTTTACCTTCGGCAATGTCGCGTTCGCCATACTTCATTTCTTGGCTTGACTGGGTTACACTCTCAGATAATTTGTCAGTTGTCATTTGTTATTTATCATTAGTTGTTTTACTGATCTTTACGTCCTTTATTAAATTTTGTAGCTTCTTAACTCCTAACTCTGCCAATTTTGGATTTTAGATTTTTCCTCCAATCCAAAATCCAAAATTCAAAATCTCAAATTGAATGACTTCCCACTTCCCCTCAATACTCTTTCTTCTCCCAGTCTGGACAATTTTCATCTTCACAACCGTGGGGATGCATGGCACAAACTAACAAATTACCACTATAAACTTGACCGTGGTAGTGAGTACAACCAATACAGGCAGGATTCTTCTCTGCCGTGGGTTCAACTGAATAAGGAAAACCTGGATCTACATCTGTGACAATGTCTTCCAGTTCCCAGTAAGCTTCAAACATTGGTTCGGTCAAATCCTGTAAATACTGATCGACTTCAGTAGCAATATTAGGGACTTGCTCGGTGATTTCTTCCGTTAGCTCAAAAAAAGCGTCTACTATTTCACTCATTCCCAGGAAGAAACGCTCTACTTCATCAGCCACTGTTTCAACAATTTCTGCTAAATCTTTTTGCCACTGTTCCATAAACTTGATGCCTTCACAGGCTATAAACAGGACGATTTGTGCTATCTGGCTTGAAGCACTATACACACTAGGCAATGTATCTTATCAAGTTTCTGTCTGAAGTGCCACTTATACTGGTATTTTATCAAACAATGTTTTTTATTGATCGCGTTGCAATCGTTTTAACTCGTTTTGCAGGTCTAGCACTTCTTGGCGTAATTTTTCCGTGTTCTCATCAGTTGATTCCTGTTTCACCGTTGGTTCTTCATCTTCCTCTAAAATTTCAATGCGGCGAGGTTCAGAAGGAGGTGTTTTTTCAGAGGTTTCACCAGATGCTTGGGACTGTTGGGCTTGCTTCATCATATCTTCAACGAAGCGGCGGGCTTCTTCTGTGTTCATCTCGCCCTTTGCCACCATTTCATCTGCCAGTTTTTGGACTTGCGATCGCACTTCGGCTAATTTTCCCCCTGCTTTCTCACCCGCGTAAGAAGCTAATCCAACACCGAGGTAAAAAGCTTTTTGAACAATATCTCCAAAACCAGCCATTGTCTCAGACCGCTCCTACAAATAGGGCGACCCGGAGACTACGCCTACCACAAGCCTCCCGTGTTGCTGCTACCTTCCGGTTCTGACAAGATTTGGGTGTTGCGATCGCATAGATCCAGGTCTTCTAAAAGCATAACATTAAAAACCAGTAAATGTGTGTTATTCCATAACAATCCGCCATTCATAAAGTTGATAGTTGACGCAACCGTGTTTCACCAAGGGGTCATCAGCTACAATTGCTTCTGCTTCATCCCTTGAGGTAGCCTCAAACAGCAACATTCCGCCTCTTTGCTCTGCCCAATAGCCTGTTCGCGCTTTGTGTCCTTTAGCAATCAAATCCTGGATGTAAACTTTATGGGCAGGTACATATTGGTCAAAGGTCGGTTTATCGACTTTGCCTTCTTCAATTTTTACAAACCACGGCATTAGCTTCTTAACTCCAGTTACAACAGATATCCTGCCTTAGTTATGACTGTTTTTGAGTAGCATTTGAGTAGCATTTCGATCAAAAATCTGGGCACTCTGCCTCAACTACGTTTGGGTGGCAGTAGAAACGTAAAACTGTCTCGACGGTATCCCCGATCCATAGAGCTACTTTGTCTGGTGATACCCCGGTGCTGATTGCCCAGGTAGCAAAAGTGTGGCGGGTAGCGTATGGCTTCAAGTAAGGGACTAGCCCCTGCGTTGCTAATTCCTGGACTACGCCCATGTAGCGGTAGGTTTTTCCATTCTGTTTGGTGCTATATCCAGTCCAAGCCGGCTTAAACAGATCGGAGGTAATTGGTAGCCCCGTACTAGAGCGAAAAATCAGTGATGATGTTTTCTCCGATCGAAGAGTTAATAAAAGCTCCTGAAGCTTTGACCCTTCGCTAGTAGGGAATATTCGCTTTCGATTATTTTTGGTGCTTTTTAAAATTTTGTACTTGTTGCAGGATTTCGCAATGCTTATCTTGCAGCAATCCGTAGAAACGTCATCCCAGGACAGCGCAAATGCTTCGCCCGGTCGGCATCCAGTCCAAAAGAGGAATTTCACGATCGCAGTGTAGTGGGAATACAGTCTGTGATTCTCAAATGTTTTAATGATGGTGTCTCGCTGCTCTAGAGTGAACGCCCTGTAATCGCTCTCCTCAACCTTTGTCCGGCGTTTGTTGAGTATTAATTTTTTAAACGGATTATCAGGAATCAGGCGCGAGTCTACGGCCCATTCACAGCAATTGTTGAAATAAATCAGAATTAGCCGGGCGGTAAAATTTCCGCTATTTTTTACCAGCCAATCACGAATGGTTGATGCTTCATCTAACGCCAAAACAGGTAGGCGATCGCAGTAGTTTTTTATATAGATGTATCGTCCTAAAATCGTTGTCTGTTCAAGCTGTGTCTCTTGAAAGTCAGTAAATTTATGCCAAAGTTCCAAAATATTGTATTGATATTTTGGCTTAACCTCTGCAACAGCATGAACCTTATTATCTTTTCCAGCCGGGCTAAATTCATAACTGGTAAGCGATGGGTCGAAGCGTTCTAGGGCAATGTCATTTGCGATCGCGTCTCTCTTGCTCCTCACAATCTCCCGGTTGCGCTTGGTATCCTTCAAACCGGTACTGATAAAAAATTGTTTGGGGAATCCTTTGACCCAGAAACGAATAACCAGTTTCTTTGTTCGAGCATCAGAGCTAATCCACTTGTCGTAAGTGTCCATTATTAGACGTGGGGTATGTCTTTGTGGTCAAAAAATTCCGTTAGTGCGGCTAGTGAATACCGCTTCTTGTCGGTTGCATAGCCGTAAATAACTTCTTTGATGACATATGGCTGTCCCTCTAGTCGCGACAAACAATCATTGCAGACAACAGCGACAGCGCCATCGCTTGGCAAGCCACAGACCACGCAACCCCAGCCAGTGCCAGGTACAGGAGCTTTCTTTTGCAACATGATCAGATTTCGCACTGTTTCCCCAGCGCAACCGCAGCCGCAGCACGTCCCCAGGTCTAGCGCTTCTTCTTCGTAATCTGGATCGTCTTCATCAAACGCCACAACATAATTGCAACGCCCACAGCAATAAACGCCACTATCTTCGTCATACTGCCACTGGCTACAATTGCACTCTGGACAACAAAAATCTAATTCGATAAGGTTATCACTCATTCCCGTTCCCTCAAATATCTGTCCAGTTCGCCGCTTACCACCTGGTCAATGCTGGCGATAACTATTTGCTCTTGAGATTCCCGCCGGAGTGATGCAGTCATCCCATGTCGGTTAAGGGCTTGCTGCACTTCTGAACTAGCTAGGGCTATTTCGGCATCGGCGTAATCTTGGGCGATAACAGGAAACACAATCTCTTGAATTTCAGCCGATGCACTCCTGATAACTTGCAACATAGCTTTTTTGGCTTGCTCCACTGGTGCTTCAGCAAAATAAAATTCAATACGAACGCTTTTCTGCACCAGCATTCGCTGAACATCTGCCGCTCTCAATGCTTGTTCAAATACAACTAAATTGGCTTCATCGGCAACTGGGATTCGAGCCACTAAGCCCGGTTGAGTCGCTCGAATAGCTTCTTTAATAATTTCCTTTCCTCGATCAATAGCTCCCATAACAGTTGTGTGATATTTTTGACTTGTCCAGGTTTCAAGTGTTGGAATCGAAAGGCGATCGCGTTACCTCCTTTACGCGATCGCACTTTCAATTTGTCCCTTGCATCCATTCCTCAATCAACGCTCTGGCTGAGTAGTAATTTCCAGGTAGACCGGGAACGTTTTTAGCACACCAGTCAACAGAGCGGCCAGCCTTGAGGGCGGTTTTTACCGCCTCCTGGGGGTCAGAAATAGCACCCTCCTCCGGCACGGTTTCGGGCTGAAACCCTTGATTTTGCGTGGTTTTTTGGGGTTTTTGCGATTTGGCTTGTAACTGGCTTTGTAACTGGTCAACAACCGAGTAGCTACCGTTGATGTCACCGACTACAACCGATTTCTTTCCTGGTTTCCAGTTAGATAAATCAGGGACTTTGGCAGGCAGTCGGTCGATCATGCAGCATCGAAACCCCTGTGCAACCAATTCATTGAGTACCGCAGAGTAATAAAGAAACTCGTCACTGTCCTTGCGGTATTGGTTTCTTAGCCCTTTACAGTAGTCCAAAGCGAAATCACCAAAGCGCACTGTAGTAAAACATTCCTCTAAATCGCTTTCCCCTTCTAACCCCCAGGTGGCAACATTTTCGCCTTGGGCCAGGGCAATCAAGCGGATCTTGGCGTCTCTGGCGACAATAATAATGTCCTTCATCACCTCCTTAGCACTAGGAACATTTTTATTGATCAGCTTCCACTCGTCACACGCGAAATTAATTTGGTTGTGGGCAATGCCCTCCTCCATCTCTGCATACCGCCGATGCATGAGTGAATGAATGTCTTTGAGTTTGACTTCACATTCTTCGTAGTTGAATGGGTAGCCGTAAATATCTTGATTCTGCCAGTCTGTAGGCTTTTTCTTGGGCGTGATCACGAACTGTTCACCCCCCAGTAAATCCATTAGCCATTCGGTAAAACGGGTTTTACCGACGCCGGTTTTACCAATGACGCGCAGGTGCGGGAACTTGTCCGGCTCATTGCGGAACTGAGAAAAATCGAAGAACTGAATTTCACTTGTGGTAGATAGCGCTGGTACATCTATTGTTTGGGCTTGCAGCTCTTGCCTCATAATCGCTAGCGGAACACCTGCATAGGGCAGATGGTCAACCACAAAGGTGATTTTATCCATTGGTTTATGAGCTAGTTTCACGCACCACAGCAGAAATTCAAGGATTTTTTCAGCCAGCAACAAGCAGAACTGAACCAGAGAAACCACTAGCTTCACTGCCACCCACCCAAAGAACCTTAACCATGTCCTTGCCGAGGGAATGTCAAAGTGGTTCATCTGCCATATTGCACCTCAATTTTGAGATAAAAAGGGCGATCGCTTTCCTGCTTGCACAGTGCCACGATCGCAATGACTAGAGCGCCGATGATGCAAATAAGAATGCTTATTTGATTCACTTTTGCCCCCAGTCGCTGTATCGCCCATAGCCTCTGGTTTCGGTAAGACGGTCATTGATTCGGTTGATAACTTCGTTATCACTAGCGGGCATTGGTTTTCCTTGGAGGTAGGCGGCTGAGATTTCGGCGCACTCTTCCACAGTCGCACCATTGCCTAGCAGCTGTCCCTCTGGGAAGCCTACGCGGTGAATTTCGTTGCTGGGATTGGGTTGATCAGTCATATAATACAGGGTGATGTTTAGTTTTCATTGCGGTGGAGGCTAATCTCATGGGCGATCGCGGATCTGTGCGGATGGCGTTCGCCTTTAAAAATCAGCTTTAGTTGCAGTGGTGCTGTTGAAAATGGTTACGACCCAGCAAGGCAAAGTCTTTCGCCTTGTCGGACTAACTTCGATGGGTTGACGAGTGTCAAGGCAAACTGCGCGCCCGTCGTTAAGTTTTACGTAAAGGGTTTTGCCTGTTTTTGTTCGAGAGAACAGTTGCCCAGGTGACAAGGTTTCAAATATTACCTGAGTTTTCCCCACTACGTATTCAGCTTGGTGAGAATCGAATCCCTCGGAGAGCGGATCGTCTGCCATTTCTTTCCACTGTCTCTGTCTTCTGGTTTTAGGTTCAGCCTGTGTGGCTGATTTGCCGTTAGTAGTGGCTCGATCTGTGGTCTGTTGGTCGGTCATAGTGGGTGACGTGTGCCTCGATAGTGGGTGATGTGTACCTCATAAGTGGGTCACAAGTACTTGATGTGTGCCTTCATTCGCCTTTTTACTCTTCTCGCCGCGATCGCACTTTGATAATGATTTTTTCCTGAGTTTCTGGGGTGTATGTCCTCTCGATACATTCCTGGGTTTGTTGTAAATCCACTGGATCGGCTACAGTACTCCCGTCTTCCACCGGGTTTACCCACCACTCATTCCACTCTGGATCGTTCCTTGAAGAATCTATTTTGGGTTTCACGAAAATCTCCTTGATTGATTGGTTGAATTTTGAACCGCTAACCCTGCGACGCTACGACTTATGGGTGAATGCAGTTCTCAGTTATCAGTCCCTAGCAGGTCTTTGGTATTTGCTCAATGCTGGCAGGCTGCTATCTCTGCCGGGTTCGGGAGTTAAGCTATTAGCACTTGCATAAATGCGTGCTTTACCTATAATAAGCATATGCGTATATGCGAGTCAATGGGTGCATTTGTGCATATGCAATAATTAAGGAGTTGAGAATGGAAATAAAAAATGGTCAAAACAGGTCGTCCCAACTCTCGGAACAACCCCAAGACAGTCAGCCTAAAGTTAGAGTCAGAAGCCTGGGATCTTTTTCAGGATCTAGCCCAGAGTATGGGTTTAACCAGATCACAGCTAGTAGAAAAGATAGCTACGCATCAAATACCCTTGTCGCAGGACAGCGGCGAGATGATGGATTTCCTGGGGAAGTCATCGGACAGCTGATTGATGAAAATGAAAAACAGCTGTCTTACCACGAACATCAAGCTCAGGCAATAAGACTCAGAATTCAAGAGTTAAAGCAATTTACTGAAAGTCTTACACATACAAATCACAGCGAATAAAGCCGTCCTGCCTACTCTGGCAAGGACGGCTTTTTAATGGATATGTCGCCTACTTATTAGCAGGCGACGCATCTGTGATTATTCATTGAGTTGCGATCGGAGATCATCTAATGGTGACTGTGGTTTTTCATTTTCCGGCAGGGAGGTTTTCAAAAAAGCCTCTGGGTTGTCAGGGATGAATTCTAGCCGCATACGGAATCTTCCCTTCTGCCAGCCTCCGCCTACTGTACGCAATATTTCACATGGAATCCCTTTTTCCACAAACCATTGAGCCTCAGAGCCTACGTTGCTCTTGTTCTGGGCAGACCATCTCACTATCGCCTGAATGAGGACACTAATCTTGCTCATAGTCTCCAATCCAAAGTCTTTTGACTGAAGGGTAATAACGTCATCTTCGCTCAACCCCAACTTACTCTCAGGGTCTAACCCAAATCTTTCGATACTCATTTCGACTTTCTCTTTCGGTTAACAACACGGCGGATCAAGCGCCAACTCGATCCGCCTTCCCTAAGTTTTCCCAATGCCCAATGCCCAATGCTGAAAGCAACCTTAACCACAGAAACAGGACAGATATTAGCCAGCAAGGAAATGATTGCCGTTGTGAGATTTCCACCTGCTGTTTACCTCGATGGCGGACTTTACCTATTTGTGGGGCAGCGATCGCCGACCGAGGCATTCTACAGAGCGACCCGCTATTATCTCTTTCCGCCAACTCCAGTAGAGGAGGAAGAATTCACCGGGGAGTTTCCTGGGTATCTACCTTACTTGGCTTAGATCGCCCCATGTCCAATACCTAATGCCCAATGCCTGACCAAAAAACCGAAGGACAAAGACTCGAAAGCCTCATGATCAACATAAATGCCGAGATGCAGCGCCTGGGCTGGACAGTTGAGCAGGGTCGAGAACATTTGTTGAAATATTACGGGAAGCGATCGCGCCTTTTGTTGGATGAGGAGGAGCTAGACAACTTTCTGCTTTATCTGCAACTTACCGATTCCCCAGTCCCTAATCCCCAATCCCCTAGTTAACAATGTTTGGCTTCGACGGATCTACCAAAGCGATTGCTCATTTCCTTGAACAAATCAAGGAAAACAAGGAAGGCGACAAACTCACCCACAAGGAAGTAAGAGCTTATGCAAGGCTGATTTTAAACTTGCTTCCTATCTTGCAGGTCGATGCTGAGGAACAAATCAAAGTCTTGCTTGCGGCCATGTCCAGCGCTGGACTGCCACACTACGATCGCTCATTCGCCGCAGAACAAATTCTTAAATTACTGGAGGAGCAACAGCAACGTAAACTCAATTGCCCTGATGGATTTTGAAAAGGTTGAATGCGATCGTCAAATCAACGTTTCAAAATACAGTTAACAGATGCTTATCATCCTGTTATCTAGCACCAAAAAAAAAGCGACAAGAGCCGCTAGTAAAACTTAATTATTTATCAAATATGACAACAACTCTAGCATTTTTTAGAGGGTAGAACAATGACTTTATCTACTCCTCAAACAGTCGATACAATTGCATCTCACCACTGGGAAGAATGGCAGCTAAGTGGTGTCTCTGCAAAAATAATACAGCGAAACGTAAGAACCTTATATGACTCCAGAGAAGTCGATAAGGTACTAAATCGCAATACAAAATCCAGACAGAAGCACTCGGATCATTTAGTACCTTGTTGGATGGTTTCAGGTGTAAATCCACTGACTGGAGAAAACACTTTAGATGGCGTACAAGTAAAGCCAGATACTTCCCCATTAGGTAAAGATGGAAAGGTAAATAAGTATTTAGGAGCGGTTGGTTTTGGTGCATTCCCGTTATTCTTAGACACAGGAATAGAGGATTACTGGCAACAAGTTCTTGCCGATAAATCAATACCTATAATCATTACCGAAGGAGCCAAGAAAGCAGGTGCAGGACTAACAATAAACCTGCCAACCATATCTCTCCCTGGTGTATCGACTTGCCGTAAACTTGGCAGGCTTGACACATGGATAGAAGCTTTTGCTGGCTTCGGACGAACTTTCTACCTCTGCTTTGATGCTGATGTATTGCATAAACGTCCTGTCCAGCAATCTTTAATCAACATCGCCAGAGAATTAACCGCAACAGGTTCAAAAGTGATGGTTATTGAATTGCCATCTATTGAACTAAAAGGCATGGATGATTTCATCTTTGCAAAGGGAGAACAAGCTTTTAAACAATTAGTAGAAGATGCTCTAACTATTGAGGAATGGAAAAAGAGTTGTGAGGATAAGCGTAAGAATGATACAGAGTATGACGAAGAAGAACGCACATCAAAAGTATACCGGGCATACAAAATTATTAAAGATGGATGGGGTGACAATCTCCGGTTAAATCAACTCAAAAACATCATTGAACTGAACGACCAAAAAATAGACTTAAACCAATTGCGGTTATATATAGCACTGGAGTTTGATATGGATGTACAAATTGGAGATGGTCAAGCAATTGTTGAGGCGATCGCATCTCGAAACGCCTACCATCCAGTAGTTGAATACTTAGATGAAGTTGCGGCTAGATATGGCACAGTTGACACCTCAATTCTTGACACCTTAGCGACTAAATACTTTGGTACTGACGACCCGCTTCATAATACCTACCTGAAAAAAATGCTGATATCGGCAGTAGCTCGGGCCCGCCGTCCTGGGTGTAAAGTTGATACCGCTTTGATATTAGTAGGTGAACAAGGTTTGAATAAGTCCAGTTTTTGGCGTGAACTTTTCGGACGTGACTGGTTCACCGACGAACTCAGCGACGGCAACGAGAGAGACGAGCTAATGAAACTGCATCAGTTCTGGGGGTTGGAAATCCCAGAAATCGAACATATGTATAAGAGAAAGGATATAAGCAGCATCAAAAAATTCATGTCCTCAAGCGTTGATGCCTTCCGCGCTCCCTACGCCCGTGAGGTAAAAGAACATCCCCGCGCCTGTGTCTTGGTTGGCACAAGCAACGAAACCGAACTCCTCAACGACCCCACTGGCAACCGACGATTTTGGATTATCCCCGTAATTGACGACATCCCAATTGATATCGAGCAGCTAGTCCGAGAACGCGATCTAATCTGGGCAGCAGCCAACGCCCTTTATGAAAAAGGACATCAATGGTGGCTATCGCCAGCCGAATCGAAAATTCACAACGAAGCTAGCAAAGACTTCCAATCAGTTGACCCTTGGACAGACGTAGTTTTGGCTTACGCTCGACAACAGGGAGAGACAACCACATCAGAGATTTTGAGAATTGCGCTAGGAATTGAACTTGGTAGACAGGAGATGATTTACACCAAGAGAGTTTCAGCGATTCTCCGTTCCAATGGCTGGGAACAATACAGGCAAAAAATCGGTAACAGTCGCCCTTGGGCTTGGCGGTTGAAGTCATCACCAGAAAATAAAAAAAGTTTGGGTAACAAGGCGGATCAAGGCGGATCACCCGGATCACTTTCCCAGAATTCTGAACTTGACAGTGAACTAGAAAATAAAAAAAGTTTGGGTAACAAGGCGGATCAAGGCGGATCACCCGGATCACTTTCCCAAGACCTCCAAAGTGATCCGCCTAGTGAACAACAAAGGCAGATCACACATAAACCCTTGAAACAAGAGACTTCCGAGGATTGTGATCTGCCTGTGATCCGCCTTGATCCGCCTACTTTACCTAACTTTTCTGAAAAAAATAATTTGCAACATGAAGCAGCCGAAAACCCCAATACCATCAGTTCCAAAAAAGATTTTGACTTTTGGTTAGTCGCCCCAACATCTCTTAGCCTTCACATCGCCAGCCACCTTGGAGACATAATATGTACTGCCAAGCCAGAAGCGAAGATTTTGAATAAAGCTAATACCCTTATTGGTTATGAGTGTTCAATGGTGTGGCAATGGCCAACTGGCGGGCAAGCCCAAATCAAAGTAGGGCTTACTCAAGCGGGCGAGTTTGAAGAGGGTGCAAACAAAATAGCTAAGGAATGGCTTGAAAAACAGGAGCCGTGGCAACCTCAAGTAAATAAAGATGCTATGTACGGTGGGGAACTCGTTAAGATCGTCGGACGCTGGCAAGGGAAATGGCAAGTTGAGTTGTCTTCTGGGCGCTTTCAGTATGTCCGAGCAAACCAGCTAAGTCAGCCTAAGTGAATGAAATGCGATCGCACCTCTGGCGAGCGATCGCACGATGGCAACATCTACCCGCTTTAGCCTATCCGCCCCAAGTATTGTTTGTCACATGGGGGTGAACTGACAAAACTTAATAGAGGGCTAGCAAGCCGAGAGCCTGCCATCAGCGAGACTGTGGTAACTCGGTTTCGTTGCATCGCCCAAAATATTGTAAGTGCTTCAGTCTCCCCATGTGACAAAACTTAATTTTTGTCTTACTAATTTTTAAAAACTCTTCCCATTACTGAATAATTCTCTTAAATTGTAATAGTTTCTTCTTTTAAAGAATATGGCAGAACCAAGTCTAACTCAGGTTTTCGGCACTGGTGCTACTCAAGATATGAATACGTTAACAATCAGTAAGGCTGACCTCGTATCCGTTGGCTTAACTGCATCAGCAAGCAATACAGCCGAATCTTTATTAATAGCGATAATGCTTAAGTTTAAAGAGGTTTTAACAGATGAGGCTAGAGATATAAATATTGATCAAAGCGTTGCAGTCGTTGATGGATTCAGTCCAACGATAACCACACGTAACGATTTAATTTATTTAAGAAATACTATCTCAGTAGAAATAGATAGAGTATTGGCGGGCGCTGACACTATTGACCCTGATCTATATTAGTCATGCAGGTATTAACCCTTAGCGAATTATTCGGTATTAATGCTTTACAAACTGCTACTGAATTGATAATTAGAAAGGCTGATTTGATGCCAGTAGGGCTAACACCTGTAGTAGATAATCGTTCAGAACAATTATTCGTAGCAATTTTATTAAAAGCGCTTGAGAACTTTCAAGGAACGCTAACCGATGAAAACAACTCTAATGTGGTAGATGAAAATAATTCTCCGATTGAGCATGATAACCGCAGTCTGTGGGAATTATTAGATATTTTTAAGTGGGATGTTTATATCCCTGAAGAAGCCACCAATAAAATCCGCAACGAAATAATTATTCATTCTTTTACTCATGCAAATCAACCTTTACCCTGAATTGACCTTATTAAAAGACGATGACTCATTGCTAGTTTGGGAAGAAGAAACTAGCACCACTAAAAAGATAAAGGCTAGCACTTTAAAATCTTACATAGGAGTAGTATCAGGTGGTGGGGATGTCGGCAAACTACTAACTTTTAATGCCAATGGCGATACAAACGGTGTTTTTTACTGGATGGGTACTTCTGAGGGAACAGAAGTTTGGTCAAATCCCTCTGATAAAGGCTTAATTATTGGGGCTAGTGGTGTGGGTGCTGGAAGTCCCTTGTCTTTAGTTGACAGATCAGATAGTGAATTTTATACAGCAAATCAACCTAATTCTTGGATTAGTTTCTATCTTGGCGGTAAGACGCTTAAATGTAATTATTATTCTTTAAAAAGTCGCAATTCCTCTAGCGGTTTCTATCCTAGAAGCTGGAAGCTTCAAGGAAGTAACGACCAAAATAACTGGGTAGATTTAGATTCTCAAATTGACAATACTACGCTCAACGGGAATTCTCAATGGCTTTCTCTTCCAGTAGCCAATTCCAGTACTAGGTATACAAGTTTTAGGATTTTAATGACTAGTCTTTGTAGTTCCAACTCTGGACATTTAGTTTTGGGGGAAGTAGAACTTTACGGCACTTATCTAGATTAATTTATGCTTTACTGTGCTGGAAAATCAAAAGCTATATTGCAGTATTATTTTAGTGATAAAAAAACTAAAAAGTTTGAAAGCAATCTAGTGCCGATTGAAGTAGAAACAATTCAGCCAAACAGTCTTGGCGTTTGTTGGCGATTTTTTGGGCAGGGGGTAAACAATTCAGCTTTTTATGAATTATTTGCTTGTGGAACATCTCCATCTTTTAAATTTAATGGTATCGGCTTTGATCTATACATGGATGGCGTACAGATGGGAGGAAGTGAATATTATTATAGGTCTGGGACTAACAGCGTTAGCCGGGTAGATCAAATGATTCCGACTCCTGGGCTTGTTACATCTGGTAACTGTGATTGTTTGGCTGAATGTGAAATCAAAGTTATCAAGGATAATAAAGTTATTTTTAGTGATAAAGGTGATTGTCCTTTAAAATTTACTGTTACTTGTGACGATGACTGCCCTGAAAACAGCCACAAGTGCAAACATAATAGATACCCAGGTTACTGCTGTGTACCCTGTAAAGAAACAGGTGATCGCCTCAAAAATATGGCGAACAAGGTGGGGCGATAATGGTAGAAGTTTGCAGAGATATTGACCAAGGGCTAGACGCTTTAAATCGTAAAATTGATCAGCAGAACAAGCGTTTACGAGAGTTGGAGCGCAATCAGAAAGAATGCTGTGAAAACAAGGATAAAAACAAAAATAACAATACAAACAACGACTTAGAAAAGCGTGTAAAAGAGTTAGAAAAAACCTCAGAAGCGCTCAAAAAAGGAATTGTAGAAACTTTAAATAATTTTGCAGATATTGAGGAAACAAACGGAAGCTTTACTAAAGCTTTTCAGGGTTTATATGAAATAGTAATCCCACTAATGGAGACAGTTTCAACAGTTATTGGATTTTTAGGAGAAGATGATTAAATGCCAAGCTGGAATAATATTCCCATACCAGAACCACCACAAGTCAAAATACCTAATTCAATTCCCCAAAATTTTAATTGGAATTCTTACGTAGCCGACCCAAAGGGGACTTTTAACAAATTCAAGGGGGCGAGAGAAATAAACCGCATAAATTGGAAAGGATATCTTACTAGTAGCGCTAAAACTAAAAATGCTATTCTTTCTTCTCCTAGCAAAAAAGTTATCAATGCTGCGATGAAGCAAGTTAGAAGCCTCAGACGAGCTAAAAAAATAGCCGAACAAGCCAAGAAAGCTTCTGATGCTGCTACCAGAGTAAATGATGCACTCTTAAAAAAGGTTCCTGGTAATGCTCCTTTGGATAAAGCTGCTCGTGTTGGAGCAATTATTGGAATTTTTGCAGCCATTGGAGTAGTTGCTTTACTCAAGTTTCAGGAATTTGTTACAGGTAGGGCATTCGATGATCTTTCAAGAACTCAACTTGATTTATCAAAAGTAAATACAATCGCTACTAATAATGCAGTCAAACTTAAAAATCTTGATTCTAAATTACAGAAATACGAGCAAGAATTAAGCGCTAATGCTAGAGATTATTCCAAGCTAAATAAACAGCAAGAATCATTTGGGAAAAGCATATTAGAGGCAAAAAAACAAGCTAATGATACGCTTTACGAAACTAGGGAAGGCAGAAAAATTGTTGAAGGAAAGGTAGCTGAAGCTAAAAAGCAAGCTAATGATGCTTTGTATGAAGCGCGAACTAATAAGAAAAACCTAGATATTCAAATAACAGGAATAAGAACTTCATTTGAAGCTAAGATTCAACAGATAAATTCTCAAATATCAAAATTTAATAATAATGCCTCTGAAGCTTTTCAAAAAGCTGTAAACTCTACAATTTCAAAAATTCAGTCTGACCTAGCAGCGACACGATCCAAAGTTGATGCAATCCGCCCACAAACCGCAACAGATACAGCCGCAATCAACGCTAATGCTGTAGCAGCTGCAAGAGCGCTTGTTACTCCGCTTCAATCTCAAGTAGGGCAATTAGCTGGCACAGTTGGCAGCCTCCAGGGGCAAGTAGCTCAAATCCCAGTGCTAGCCGGTGCGGTTGGGAACTTGGCACAAAATCTTAATGCTGTAAATGGCAAAGCTGACGTGGCGATGAATGAGGCACGTAATAAAGGCGTTCCTAATCTTGGCCCAATTCAGCAGCAATTAGATGATAAGTTCAATCGCTTTGTTGCGGATAATAACAAAGCTCTCGGTATCCGAGATTTAGAGCAATCTAATCTAGCCAAAGAATTTGATAAAAAGCTGACAGACTTTAATCGCCAAAATGGACTAACTTCTGATCAGCGTTTCAATGAATTCAAAAAAGATAATGACAAGGCATTAGGAATCGTAGGACTTAATCAATCGAATTTATCCAAAGAGTTTGACCAAAAGTTTGCAGATTTCAAACGTCAAAATGAGTTGACTTCTGACCAACGCTTTGAAGAATTCCAGCGTGAAAACAAAAAATCTTTAGGCTTAATCAAGGGTGATATACAACAAATAGATAGAGATATTAATACTACTAAATTGAATATTACAAAAATTGATACAAAGTTAAGAGAGCAAGAGAAAGTGAATGAACAAGCATTGCCAAAACTTGACCAAATACTTGGGATACTTCCTTTAATTCCAACGCGCGCTGCTAATGCAATTAGACCTGATATTCCGACAATTCCACAGATAGAAACGGCTGCGGCTACGGGTACATGCAGAACAACTCAGCCAGGTGGTTGCATGAACAAAGCACTAAAAGACAATGCAGCCGATATTACCAACAATAACAACACTAATGCAGCCAATATCTTAGATGCAGTCAATACTGGGGCTAACGCTGCGCTGTTAGCAGGGCAGGAAACAATATTAAAAAGATTGGGCGATCAGGTTCCTGGTGGTATATCTGGGTTTATGAAGCGCATTGTCAAGAATCAGTGGGTTGATCGGGCAATCAATCTTATAACGATGACAGCAGCAGTTCATAACGTAATGATGCTTAGTGACCAAGCCGTGACAACTTTTTTTAGCATCTTAGATAACGTGCTTGCTGTCCCAGCTTTAATTGTTGACCCCAACGCTGAAACCATTGATACAAAACAAGCTTTTGGTGGGGTAATTGATGGATTTTTTAAAAATATCTTTGGTGTTTCTGAATGGGCAGAAATTAAAACTAGATGGCAAACTGCTAACAGAATTTATCAAGCGGCGGCAAATGGAGCTAATGAAGTTCGTAGCATTGGCGGAAATATTATTAGTGCTGTTGAGCAAACAGCACAGCTAACTGGCAAAGGCTTCAATGCAATGCAAGATGAAGGGTTATTGTCAGAGAGTAATTGGGATTACTCACCTGAAACGTTAAATTTAAAAGGAGGGATGTTTGCCAAGTTTGGTAAATTAGCTAATGGAATAAGTATTGCTACAGAAGGATTAGAAGCAATAGAATCTATTACTTCAGAAATTAGAAGCGCGGTAGATTCAGCCAACCAAATTAAAGAAAATGCCAAAGAGGTTGACGATGGCTTGAAAGAATTAATTGGAGCTTCCAAAGCTAAACGTGAAGAAGAAGTACAAGCACTTCCTCCTAAAACTTACTCATGGGAGGATTTAATCTAATGCCTGCTAGAGATTGGGCACAACTTAGAAAAGTCCTTCGTAACGGTGACAGTTTTAATCGTGAGGTTTATGAATGGTTTAGAGATGCTGATGGTAATGATACTAGAAAAGCATTAAGGGATGATTTATTAATTGGGGCGAAAGATAGCATTCCAATTGCCCAAGTAAAAATGACAGCTTTTAGAGAGGTAATTCAAAAGACTCATCTCAAACCAGCTATTATCGGAGAGCCAAAATCCTCTTATGATGCGGATGTCAAATATCATCCTCAAATCGTGCTGTATTTTTTACAAGATAAACAATCTGTTCCTAGAAAGAAAACTGCTAAAGATGCCAGAATCAGCTTTAGATTAATGAATGAGACATCAGAAACGTTAACAGAAGCAGAATTAAAAAATTGGGCTAATAAAATTAAAGCAGAGTTTACACACCCATCACTTTATCGATGGCATAAAGGTAAAATAATTGGCTTATATCTAGACAAAGCTAATGGGTTTGATTTTCAGGTTTACACCTACAGCGATGAAATCGCCAAGACTGTAATTAGAAAAGTTATTGAAATGGCAGGGAAAGCCTATAACAATGACAAATTTAGATTTACTACTCCTGAGCGAAATACTGACCCTACGCCCCCTCAAACTAGGATTTTAGGAGAGTTAATAACTGAGCCTCAGTGGCGGCCTAATGTTTTTGTAACCTTTGATCACGCTTACGTGAATCTATGGAATGACAATCACAAGCGTGTGCTAGTAGATGCATCTGGTTTACAAATCAATCCCATCTTCCATGTCTGAAACTTGCAATACATGGGAAACCCTATAGGGTTCCCCAAATCTTGAAATGTTTATTTGAAGTGTTAAACCAGTGTAAGTAAGGTATAAAAGGAATCAAAACTATGGCGACTACCAAAAATTTAGATAGAGAAGCGCATATTGTTGGGACTGGCTCAGGGGCGGTCGTTATTGACTTACCAGATGTTTACGGTAATATTGCTGACCTTGTTGGGGTTCGCAAAGTTACAGGTGATATCCCAGATGGTGCAAGCAGTACTACCGTTCGGATGGGGATTAAAACTGCTTCATTTATCAAAATGTACATTTCTTATATGGAAGGTACAAAGCGCAGATATTCACAGATTATAGTTTCAGTCGATAAAGTCAAAACTGCGCCAAAAGCAGTTATTGGAAAAACCTACAACAGTTTCAAAATTAAAACTGCTGGTTTTTCTTCCCGTCGTCGATTGGGCTAATAAATAATAATTTGTTCTAACAAAAGTTTTAGCTCTAGTTTTGTCTATCAATTTTACACAAATCAGGATAAAAATATGCCAGCTACATTAATTTCAGCGATTGTAGAAGTCGGGGTTGCTCCAAATGTTCAAAAATTGCGATTTAAAGCTCCCAAAGGTCTTTATGTTGGCTCAATTCAAGATGCTACCGGCATTCGAGAAGCCCTAGACACCGAACTTGATGTTATTGAAACTAAAGTTGAAAAGCTTTTGCAGTCTGGTTTAGTTCAGAGAATTATAGTTCGTTCTGTCAACGGGACAACTAAATTTACTACCAGAATGCTCTGTACAGCTGCTAAACGTCCAACTGCTGAAGATGTATTGAAAGACAAGACCATAGGTACGGATAACACAAAAGTTTCTGGTTCTAAAATTACTGGTATTGTTACCCCATTACGCGCTACTTATTACTAATGATTTTGCAGCTTTCAAATAATCAGAATTGGCAACTTATTTACAACCAGTTTCATATAGCTAATGTGGAAGCACCTAAATCTCAGTTTATATATGTTATTGGGGAAGTTGTAATTCCTTTTTTATTTGAAAGCTCGATAGTTTCTGTTTTTGCATCTTTAAATAAACCGACGTGGAATTATGCAGGATACTTTCGCCAAAAAATTCAAACTGGAATAATTAGCACCAATCCAGAATCCTATTTACCTACAAAGTATCACGTCGATTTAAATAAATCCATGCTTTTGCAATTACCTGTTATTGCTGAATATAAATTAGTTTTTTGCCCTCCAGAGTGGATTCAAGAACTCAACCTTAAGATTTGGATTTACATCGACGGAAATTAATAGCATTGATTTCCAAATAACTAAATGATTACTACAAAGACAGTAATAGCTATTAACCCTAGCACACCTCAAGCAGGGCTTGTTGTTACGTTAGAAGGCACTAATCTTGTTCTTGCTATTTTAATATCAACCATTGGACTATTAGGAATATTTGCAAAGATAGTATCTAGATTCAATGCTATTACAAATGAAATTAGAGATTTAAGAGAAGATTTAAATAGTCATGCTATAGCAGAAGGTCACGCAAAATTATTAGAGCAAGTAAAAGTTTTACAAAAGGATTTAGCTGCTCTTGATAAAAGATTTGATATTCATTTACAAGATTACGTAAATCATAAAGATGCGGCTCTTTTGGCGCTTAACGGAAATGATGAAAAGATTGAGCATAAATGGGAGCGGACAGAGGAGCTATTCAAAGAGCAAAAAGCAGAGATAAAGGATCTTCAAAAATTTCTCCAGAAGCACCAGAGCTTTAGAATCCGCGAGTAGTCACTGGGGATTCACTCTAGTGATTTTGGAGGCAGGCTATAAATACCAGTACTTGAAAATACCAAAAAGAATTAAAGCAACCTACGGGTATCCCCTGATGCAAGTATTAGGGAAACCCGTAGATGCTGGTGTGAGTTGCTCTACCAACTCATTTAATTATGAATTTTATAGACTTTTTATCTCAATTGTTAGTGTCTTTGCCAGCTCCAATCTTTGGACTAGTAGTAGGAGTTGTCGTAGTTCTCTGTTACTTTGCGCTGTATCTTTTATTTGTATTCTTAGAGCAAGTGCCTGCATTAGGCTTTTTATTCTTAGACCTTGATAAAATGGTGTCTGGGTTGTTTAAAAGCAAGCCTCACTTTCCCAAGCCACGCGCTAAAGTCTCCCGTTCATACCGAACTGACCCCACAAACAGAGCATTGCAAAACGATTTGCTCATTCTGCTCAAAGGTGACGTACCCACAGCCAAGCGCCTTTTATTACAGCAGAGGCGGCACAATCCCGGTCAATCAGACAATTGGTATCTAGAAAAAGTAATTTACGACTTGGAACGCGATCGGCACTAGACATAATCTCCATTTTGTCTTTTGAGGGCTGCTAAGGCTTTAAAAGCGTATATCCTGGATGCCACCCATAATCAATTGCATCCTGGGTATTTGTAGCAGATAAATCTAATTGCACTCTAATAAATTGTTTTCCAGTATCTAGATCATGGTGTAGTTTGTAGGGTAAAGGTAGAGATTCAGCCCATCCCATTCCTTCAAACTTCCGATGATTGTTGATTATTTCAACTGTAAGCACACCTTTTACAAATTTATAAGGGAGTCGCCATGCTCTTGAAAATCCTAGCGGCGTTGCCTCTGAGGGCACTTCGCGCCAATAACCTCTTTCGTCTTCACCAATAATCAAACAAGAATTTTTGTAAACATAAAATAAATCTTCTGGCGATCCATAGCCAGCTTCTTGTGCTTCTGGTGAAATTTCCCAATCGACCCATAGTGTCGGAACGTCCCACAGTTGATCTAGCTCTGGTAGCCATTTTTGATATGGAAGAGAGCAGGATCTATTGTGGCTATGCAAAGCATTTTGCTTGCAAGCTTTGGCATTGGGGCATTTATCAGCAGAAACGCCTGTTAATGTTTGACAATCTAAAAACTGCCAACATCCTTCATTGCTTAGTTGGATTTCCTCTTCTTCGTCATCGTCATCCTCTACCTTTCTATAAGAGAGAAATTCAACTTTAGGATTAGCGTGTTGAAGTTCAACAAAGCTTTTCTCTATGTCATTAGCATAAATGACACTGGTATCCGGTTCATCGTCATGAGGATGAAAAAAGGTGATTTCATACAGTGGCATAATTCCGTTTTTGTCACATGAGACCTGTATCGCCTATGATATCGTTCCCAATGAGTAGCATTTGAGTAGCACGATCGCACCTGGTTATCGCTAAAAACAAGGGTAAGAATTGCTCGATTGAGTAGCAAATAAGTAGCAAAAACGTTGTATCTGACAAAAAGCTTGATTTTGCGTGCTTTGCTACTTCTTTTACAAACCACGGCATTAGCTTCTTAACTCCAGTTACAACAGATATCCTGCCTTAGTTATGACTGTTTTTGAGTAGCATTTGAGTAGCATTTCGATCAAAAATCTGGGCACTCTGCCTCGACTGCGTTCGGGTGGCGTATGGTTTTAGGTAAGGGACTAGTACCGCAAGGCGGAAGTCAAAAGTATTATGCAATAGGCTGTTTGCATTGAAGAGTCTCTAAGAAGCTCACGCTTACCTGTACGGCTGTAGCGTGAGTATGTCACAAAATCGAAAATCTGAGCAGGCGTGATTTTCAAACTAACTATTGATTTAGACAGCGAAAGGAAATGTCTCTGGTGGTTCAGTTGTATCTAGATGCGAAGTGCGATCCAGTGGTTGTACTCCCTTAGTGTCATCAATATGGATTACAGCGTCAAACTGATCGGGTAGTCGAGCGTAGAAGTAGTGACTCTGACGCTCAGTTTCGGGCTGATAAATTACGCCGATCGCTCGCTCTAATCGCGGTTTTTCTAGTCCTGTAACTGCTTGATTTTCTTCTCGTAAATTCAGTAAAAACTGAGGTAAACCTACCTCATGGAATAAAGCTTCGTAACTATCAGATAATGCCGGACGGACTTGTTTAAGTTCAGGTACACCACCCCAACGAGAAGCAGCCGTAACTGTACCCGTATAAGTTGTAAACCCCACAAGTACGGTGTCATCACCATATTTATCTCGTACCAATTGCCCGACGTTGAGTTCACCCGCAATTCCCATATCGGTTGCTCGCACATAGCCCAGGTGGGAATTGTGCGCCCAAACCACAATTTTTGAGCGGTTTCCTTGCTTATCTAAATGGGTGGCGAGGTGATCAAGGGTTTCTGCCATGTGGCGATCGCGTATGTTCCAAGACAACACCTGTCCCAGAAACATTGATCGGTAGTATTCCTCGGCATTCTTCACCAGTCGGGCGTTCTGTTGGGCATAGAAAAACTCGTCTTCTGCAACCTGACTATCACGCCCTGCATAATCCGCAGTCCGGCGTTGCAATTCCATCAATTGATTAATAACTTCTTTCTCACAAGACTCGCTCATACCAAAAGCAGCCGCATACCCATAAGCTTTGGTATCTTCTTCAAAGTGTTCTAAGCAAGAATATCGGTGGCGTGCTTGTTGTGCGGCTTCTGGGTCAACTTTGTCTAGGTAGGCAAGAACCTCGTTTATTGAGGTATACATACTGTAAAGGTCAAGCCCGTAAAAGCCTACTTTGTTTCCATTCTGCGGTAATGCATCATTATACTGACGTAGCCAACCGATAAAGTTCACCACATCTGTGTTGCGCCACATCCAACTTGGAAAATCCTCGAAGCCTGCAAGCGCTTCAGTAGGAGTCGGGGTGTTATTAATTCCCCGTACATATCGATTAACACGGTAAGCATCTGGCCAGTCTGCCTCCACTGCTATAGCCGTAAAGCCTTTTTCTTGAATCAGCCGCTTGCTAATTTCAGCCCGTTGTTCATAAAATTCATGGGTGCCGTGAGACGCTTCGCCAATCAGCACAAAGCGGGCATTACCAATTAAATCCATGAGTGGATCGTAGTCTTGGGCAGTACCTGTCAGTGGATGAGCCGCTTCATGTAATGCATCGGTTAGCTGTGTTGCTGTTGCATCTGACATGATGATTAGTTATCAAAAGTTTGTATTTTTGACTATGATTTTAGGTATTGTCAAACGAACGGGAATTTTAGCACAATAGCAGGCAATGAATCTAATGCTTTCAAATTCCTATATTATACTTTTATCTTAAAATTTACTAAGTATATTATTCTCTTACTATAGTTGTGTAATTTAAACTATCAGCGTGTCAAAAGGTTTAATAAAGTTTGAACGTTAAATGTAAATTTCACTACGATTAAGCATTAATACTCATAAAGATAAAATCTCTTCAGCACTCGATGGATGAATACCAATATTATTATTAAAGTCTTTTTTGGAAACACCTATTTTTATAGCTACAGCAATGCTCTGAATAATTTATGATAGTCTTACTTAATAACTTTTAAGCTGCTATTTTTTGTATTGTTAATCACACTTTAAATTAATCTAAATTCTTTTCTGAGTACAATTAAAATTAAGTATTTCGGTTGAAGTTTTCATATTAAACATATAGTTAACTAAAAAAGTGGAGCCTCTAGCGATCGCTAGTCAGGTAATTCATAGATAACTACTGCATAAATAGGTTTTTTAATATGAGCGATAACAACCCATCTTTATCAAATCCAGATATTACCCCAGATCAATCTGTTGTTGCATCTGAGCAAGCTCAACCTCATACACCTACTAATGTTGCAGGGAGTGCAATGTTAGATGCACAAGCCACAGTAGGAGGGAACGAACCAGAGGGAGATCCAACTAACTTTCCTATTGCTACTAACTTTACGAAAACTGACGCAACAGGCGATCCCAAAACTGCTGGAGCTTCGACTATCATGGGGTCTTATTCTACAGACGAGCAACTCTCAGAAAAGGGTTCTGTCAATCTCCAGAATAATCCAGACATTCCAAGCGAGCAGATGCAAGGAACTTTGCCTAATACCGACCCGATTGGGATGCCGATTGATCCTGAAACCAACCTTCAAGAGTAGTTTAGTCGAAAGCAACAGCGATAGCGATTGATGTTAATTTTCGGCGTTGCTGATTAAGGGAATGGTTTTTTCCTCATCAAAGTTAAACGCAAATTATTTGCGTTTAACTCTGGTCAAAAAGCTCATAAGAAATGCTTAACTGAACTGTATTGACTTATATCCTTTCTTTTGTGAGCCACAAAAGCATAGGGAAGGGGGAAAAATTACAACTAACTAATTTCCCTATTCCCTATTCGTTATGGTCATTGCTTGAACTCTTCTTAGACCAAAATGAAACAGAGCATTCTGCACAATTAGTTCCGGCAATATATCCTTGAACATCTGCACCATCTGCTGAATCTGCTCGAAATTATCGGGGTTATCGAGAATATCTCGTACTTCCCGCTCACCAACCCACACAGCAGGAGATAGACGGCTGGCAGCTTCTTCTGCTTTCTGCACAACATCTTGCACGAGAAGTTGATACTCTGGTCGTTCTCGCCAAAGCTTGATGTCTAACCAAGCTGCCAGGAAGAAAGCCGGCCATCGAGCTAATGCTTGGTAATCGGAGTTGACAATCGGTACACCGAGAGTTTGTTTAATGTCTTGATAAACCCGTGGTATTTCTGGCGAAATTTCTGCTGCTGACTGCTCATCTATCAGCTGGATTTGATGATGATGATAAGCATTTGTCCCATGTCGAGAATCTACACTACCATCCTGACCTACTACCTCACCTGCAAGTGTCTTGCTCAGTGCAATTTGCTGGATCAGTAATTGCGGATTCCCAAAAATAAAAGCGTTAAGTTCTTGCTGGATGTGATGTTGTTGTGCTTGTTCTACTTCAATCTGATAACCTGGTTGATACCAATCATTGATATCACGATAAACATGCTCAGTAATTGCGATCGCATCCTCTAAAAATGCTTCGGTTTGCATTGCAGGTTTGAGACGTTGCCAAAACAACTGCATCACCGATGGATACATCGCATAGGCACGCCAGTTTGCAGGTATCCAAGGGATTCCCAATGTGTCTTGAATATCGTTGAAACAGGCTTGAATTTCAGGTGCTGCTTCGGAAGGTTGGATTAACTGGATTTGGGGTTGCTCAGGGACTGCGGTGATTGTTTCAGGTGTTGGCTGCGGCTCTACAACCTGCTGCTTTGCTCCATTCCCATTCCCCTCAACTACGGTAATTGTGTTATTTCGCCGTGCGGCTCTGTTACCCAAATAGGTTAACCAAGAGGGCGACAAGAAAGAATGGCTGTCTTTTCCTAATGCTCGCTCTGTGCCAATACCACCCGATGCGGCAGGTAGTAACCAATTTACCAAACTTAGCAAATTAGTATTTAGTCCTGGAAACAGTCCATGATATCTGGCAGCAATCTGAGCCGGAAGAGACAGAATTATCTCTGCATCACCTCGCTTCAAGGCGGCAATAGTTTTGCGAGCTACACCTTCAGCACTCATTGAGAGCAAGGGCAAAGAATCACTAATGCTGAACCAGGCATATTCTTTTCGATGCTGACCTTTAAAGGTGGCATTCTCAGGAGCGCCTGTGCGGATAAAACCAGGACATACGGTTGTAACACTAATTCCCTCTTTAGCCAGTTCTGTCCGCATCCCTTCCGATAGCCCAGTTAAAGCAAACTTGCTAGCACAGTATGGCAGCATATGGGGGAAAACGACCTTACCACCAATTGAGGAAATGTTAACTATTCGCCCTTGATGTCGTTCGCGCATTTCGGGCAAGACTGCATAGGTGGTGTAAAGCGGGGCCCAAAAATGCAACTTCATCGCATCGTCGTAGTCCTCCAGGGTCATTACGTCCATTGGACCGACAAAATCGGTACCAGCATTGTTGATTAAGATGTCGATCACTCCGAAGCGATCGCGTACCTGTTGTACCATCTGCTCTACTTGAGTTTTGTCAGTCACATCACAGGGTACAGCCAGAACCTCTCCACCTCGTTGTTCTAGTTCAAGACGCGATCGCTCCAGCTCTTCTGGATCGCGGGCACAAATCGCCAAACGCGCTCCTGCTTGAATCAACTGGCGTGCCATAACTAGCCCTAGTCCCCGCGAACCGCCTGTAATCAGTACAGTTTTACCGTTCAAGTTATAAATGCGTTCGCGCCACCACCGATCCAATAATAGCGAAGTCAATAATGCGGCAATGATGGCCAGTGTAAAAGTGGGTAGAATTTGATAGTTTATATTCATAAAGTTGAAATTACTACAACAGCCAGTTGTGAAGACCTTTATCTGGAAACTTGATTATTCTTTAGCGATGGCACAAGCGCCCACCGTAGGCGATCGCAAGTTAATGCAAACTGCTAACGAAAAACTTACGTTAGCAGTTCCAGTTAAACCGACCTCATTAATTCGATTCAATCTTAAAAGCCTGGTTTATACCTACTAAGTAAGGAATATTTTTATCGAATTCTTTCTATCCAATAGTCTGATGCTTAGTGAACAATCACTGCATTTGAAGATACCAGTGTGCTTATCCAAGCTTAATGTTAAATCTTATCGTAATTTAATATACTAAAATTAATAGGTTTGGACTCAATATTTATCCTAAATTAGTTATAGAGCTGTTTCTATCTGAAGAGAGTAAACCCAGGAAAAATTTAAAACTAATCTTATAAACCAATACGGTTCAGTTAAAGTTAAAACTGTGTTATCAAAGTCAATTTTTTAACGTGCAAGGCAACTTGCCGCAGGTTACCGCAAACGCGCAGCGTCTGTCTGTGACACGCGCAGAGAGAAGAAAGAGATGCTTAACTTAACTGTATTACCTAATAAACTAACCTTTTTAAAAGGTGCAAATATATGACATATAGATATCTTCTACTGCGTATAAAAATATTTATATGATGTTTCTTTTTTAACTGGCTTACACCCCCAGGCTATATAGCCGTTCTCGCTTAGGTGCAGTACATTTTTGACCTCACTTCCATTCCTCTCTCCTTTTAGGAGAGAAGAATGGAGTATTATTCCCCAACGCAGTCTGCTTTATCTAGTCGGCATAGTGATTTCCCAAATTCCTTGATTTCCACCATATTCCAGAACATAAATCTTATTGCCGATAATCTCACTGTCAATGGGATTACTAAAACCTTCAACAATACGGGTAGCATTAAGTTTATAGTTTGTATTTCTTACTTTAGTTAAGTTTAAATGCAGTAAGTCTTGGCTGGAATCTTTAAAAGGGCCTGCTACTGTCTCGCCAGTGGGGTCGCCTGGTGTCCAACTCAATATGAATCCATCTCTATTGAATTCTGGACTTAATACTCCTTGTGTATCAAAAACTAAGCCCAAAGGAGAACGGTGTGTTGTAAAACTGCTAAAATTTTGCCCAAGAACACTGGCATCTTTGACTTTACCATCTAGAGGATCGCGGTAACTGTCTGCGTCTGGCCCCAAATTAAGGATTGGTTCAATCAAGTTTACACTAGGCCGAACAGGAAAGGTTGGATCGTTACGAAAGTAGCCTCTTTGTACTGCGTTAAATTTAGGGTTTAATAAAAGGTCTTTAGCAGGATCATAATTGGGAAATTGTTGTGGGTTGTCTGTCCCGCCAATCCGCCAAGGAAAGCCGTAATGACCACCTTGACGGAGCCAATTCAATTCTTCTGACATATCACGATCGGGGCCATTTTCTGTGCCAAATAAATCCCTATTGGGCGCAAAAGCCATATCGAAAGTATTACGTATTCCTTCTGCAAAAATATAACCAGCTGTCTTTAAAGTTGCTCGATTATTTGCAAGAAAAAGATTTTTGCCATTAGTAGGAAGACGGAGTATACAGGCGGTTAATCCTACTTCGCGAGTGTTAGGATATAGCCCATTAACAGACTGAACCTCACCGTGATCGGTACGAGAACCGCTATTCACATAAATAAAGTTACCATCCGGGCTAACAACTACGCCGTTGAAGCGATGATCATAGGCTGTTTTGCTTTTGGGATAGCCTGCACTCTTGGCTAAGGTAGACCAGATGCGCTGTTCTGTACCCGACTTAATTTCACCTTTGACAATAATTCCTTTGGTCTGGTTATTCACAAGGTCTGCATTGCCAACTAAATAAATTGTGCCGTTAGGACCAATGGCCATACCTTGAGTCTCACCGACATCATGATTATTAGAGTTGTACACAAGTGTACTATTAGAGGAGCCTAAATTGACTCGATAAATATCACCATTCTGTTTGAGGTAATAGAGAGTATTATTTCGTGGATCTTTTGCAATGCGAACAGAAGGAGAAATCGATAATGTATTGATAATATTGCGAATCTGAATATCAGGACGCAAAGCTTTAGGTGCAGCATTTACTCCAGTAGCGCCATATTTTAATAGAAATATTGTCAGTAACAGCGTTTTCGCGGCGAAAAAGCAATTTTTAAGAGCCAACTTACCGATAAATCTGCGTTGCTCTTGGTTGGATGAGTTAATGTTATTCATTATTTTGTTCATAAAATAATCAGATGATTTTATTCCTAAATCTTCCTGAGAAAGGAAACAGTTTTAGAGATTATGGGGTGAAATGAGCAATGAGTGCTAGCTTATGAATATTATTTTGTTAGGCAAGGTGGGCGGAGAATTGTGTTCCTTTAACTAGCACTAAAAGTATACTTAAATCAGCTTTATAATGCAGTACTACCTTAAGTTGCCAAACTGATTTTTAGAGTGTAAGGAGCAGGGTTGCTATCACTAGAGCCAGAGAAAGTTTCGCCATTTTGAGGGAAGAAAGCATATTTACTCACTGATACTGAGTAAGTTCCAGCACCCAGTGAAGCGGTGATTAATGACCCAAAGTCAGGGCCACTATCGTCGTCACTTTGCAGTAAAATCCCAGTATTGTTAAACAGTCCAATTACTGTATCATCGGTTGTAGCCGCACTAATAGTGACAGTTTTTTGATTTGCTAGAGAGAATGTAAAAAAGTCGAAGTCGGGATTGTCCCCCGGTTGAACTGTGACTAACTCACCTGAAAGATTAACGTCTGAACCTGATGATAAAGAACCCAATCCTTGAGCGCTGGCTAGTGTATTGTTTGTAGTTTGTCTAGCGTTTTCCTGCTCATAGAAAAGGAAACTGTCACTATCAAGTCTGAGGTTTACCACCCTCTGCACAATACCTATGATCTCGTCTGGCTCTGCTCCAGGTTTGTCTAAAAATATTTGTGTAGTGGTTCCAGCAGATTGCAAGCGGTAGTTTTTTGGAGAGCCTTTGAGTTCTATTTGATCTTCACTAGTGTTGAAATCAGTAATAGTAGCCAAGTCCCCAAAACCAGCATTGGTAGTGTTTTTATCGTCGTAGTAGACATTTACAGCGTCCCCAAGGATAAATCTATCTAGCCCAACACCGCCACTTAAGGTATCAGTCTCTCCTAATCCAGGTGAGAGTGGACTACCGGGCCAAACACCGACGAGGACATCGTTTCCAGACCCCCCATTGAGTCTGTCATTGCCGGGCCCGCCCTGTAAACTATCATTACCGTCGTCACCATTGAGGGTATCATTGCCCAAATTACCATCTAGCGTGTCATTGCCTGCTCTGCCATTCAGAGTGTTGTTAACAGTATTACCAAAGACTATGTTATTAAGACTGTTACCTGTCCCGTTGATGGCGCTAGTTCCGGTCAGTATCAGGTTCTCCAGATTAGCACCCAGTGTGTAGGCGACAGAAGATCGGACGGTATCTGTACCTAAATTAGTAGCCTCTGTAATCGTGTCGGTAGTACTGTTGATAGTGTAAGTGTCGTCGCCTACTCCCCCATTTAAGCTGTCGATACCCAAGCCGCCATCAAGCGTGTCATTGCCAAGACCACCGATTAAACTGTCGTTTCCCGTCCCGCCAAACAGATTATCATTACCATCTGCACCATTCAGGGTATCGTTTCCAGACAAACTATTGGCATTACCACCATTAGCCCAACCATATATTGTGTCATCTCCCGAAGTCCCATTTCTTGTGTCAGGAGATGTAGTGCCGTAAATAACTGCCATATTATTTTTCTTGAATTTCTAATTAATGCCTAACTTCGGCCTCAGTCAAAGAACTTTTTATAAGTTCAATGCAGATTATTTAAAACTCTGAGTTTAAATACAGGTGCCTTTGTTAACCTAATTAATACCAATACTACTTAACAAATATTAATTATTGATTTGGTTAATTGATTATGTAAATGCTAAGTAGGTGTGTAAAAAATCATTTATTTTAATTATTTTTCCACTTACTTGTAACTACTTAATTATCATTAACGCTTACGGTTACGTCAACTTCTTTAGCAAATCTTAAAAATGTAAAATTTTTAATTTCTAATTTTATGTGCTTCTTTTAAGAAATAAAGCTTATTTTGGCAAAAAATACCCCAAAATGTATAGTGCTAAATTTAAGCTTAATTAATCTAATTAAATCAGCAGTGCCGAGTGATTTTACACTGCTAACTAGTTTAAACTCCAGCAAATGAATCTAAATGGTTAATTAATTTTTTTAGTTAATTAATCGCGCCTTGAAGCGTCAGGCATAATTGCCTCCTGAAGATTTACGCCGCTGAGGTTAGCTCCCCTAATGTCGGCTCCTCTAAGGTTAGCTCCTCTAAGATTTGCCCCTGCCAAATTCGCGCCTCTAAGGTTAGTCCAACTCAAATCAGCTTGACTCAAATCAGCTTCACTTAGGTTAGCCCGGAACAGGTAAGCACCACTAAGGTGAGCTTTGTTCAGATTAGCTTTGTATAAGTCAGTTTTATAAAGATAAGCCCCTAATACTTCCGCTTCGTACAAACTAGCTTCGCTGAGGTCAGCTGCAATCAAGTTAGCTTCAATCAGGTTGGCAAAAGAAAGATTAGTCCGAATTAGTTTTGCTGCGCCTAAATCGGCATCTCTCAAGTTAGCGCCTCTTAAGTCAGTTCCAATTAGATTAGCATGAGCGATCGCAGCGCCTCTAAGATTCGCCTCACTCAAGTCAGCACTAATCAAATTGGCATGACTCAAATCTGCTTGCGTAAGTATAGCACCACTCAAGTTAGCAACACTGAAGTTAGCATCACTCAAGTTAGCTTCAACGAGCAAGGCTTTGTAGAGGTTGGCACTACTGAGGTCAGCACCACTGAGGTTTGCTCGCACGAGTAAAGCATTACTTAAATCCACCTTTCTCAAATTTACCCCCTGGAGGTTTGCGCCTCTGAGGTTATCCCCTTGCAGATTTGCGGTGCTGAGGTCTGGTTCAATCTGAGGATTTTTCTTTCTCCACTCAATCCATGTAACTGCACCTGCTTTGAGTAAAGTTAGATGCTCTCGATTTGCCATTTTCTCTCTTTTACTCCTTACGCATACCCAGAGGATTTGCCCGACCAGCTACACTTTCAATTGCCGTTAATGCTCCCGCCGCACCCGCTAGAATATCTCGTTCATGTCCACCTAAATAAAGCCGTCCAAAGCTACCTACAGCTTGAACCTCAAGGATATTAATCGATGCTGCTTTTTCAGCTTCATTGGCAGCCAGCGCGGCGTAAGCAGCAGGCTCCACTTCTAATACATACAGCGTTTGCCCTGCTAGTAGTAGCTGTCCCCGTCGCGTTCGATTAATGAGTTGTGTTTGGTAAGCATCTATGTTGCGGATAATTTGGCTAGAAACAACACGCGGTTTGAGACATTCGTCTTTTCGGACTCCCAATGCAGCCAAAATCGCTTGCCCAGCAGCTCGCGTTTCCCCTTGGGAGCTAGAATGAACTTCCAATAGTCCGTACAGTCGTTCAACGACCTGTACTCCCGGACGGACAGAAGCGGCTTTGAGGGCTACATCCGTAATTTTATTAATTTCGATACCAGGAGAGATTTCAATCCACAGTGATGTATCCCCTGGTAATGGTAAGAAGCCTTGGGCTACTGTTCCCATATATGCTGCATGTTGAGGTTGCAGGCTGTCGAGAAATACGAAACTGCGTAGTTCTATTCCCAAGATTTTGCTCTCCAGTCATAAGGGTAAAAGTTATCTATTGCAAGATATGAGCTACTAACCTGGGGCATTTTTGCCACAAGTGAAGGATGGAAAAACACAAAGTATAAAAATTTTGCTGTCGATAAATCTTACACCTAAGAAGTATTCTGGCAGGAAAAACCGCCTTGACAATTGTACAAGCTTTATTACACACAAATCTCTGCCTGCAATGCCTAACTGGTCTTGATTTACTAATAAAGTTGGTGTTACTAAAACGCATTTAGCTAAACTGAAGCGGAAAAAGTCCACTGGATTCGTAAAATAAGATTGTTTTTTCTTAGCGCTTTCTTTGCTTGGAACGCTGAGAAAGTAATTTATTTAACCACAGAGACGCAGAGGACACAGAGAGAAGAGAGACAGAAGAGCTTTTTGGAGTCAGCTTGAAAGGGCTAGGTAATCACAAACTTAGTGTCTTCACCTGAGATTGAGTTAATTGCGTAGCTTGCCGCCGTAGGCATCGCTCCCCATGCTTTTTTACCACAATTTGACGAGCGATACCTTATGACATTTAGCTTGTTTATTACAAGAGTAACCTAAATGCTAACAGTAACAGTGTTTTAATCTTTCAAAGTGCAGTGTCTTTTAAAAAATGATGGATAAATTCAAATAGTCACATATCTTTAAAAATTCCGATTGCAAAAAAATCTTTTAAAGAATCCGAAAAGCAGCAACTTCGGTTTGGAGATTAATGATACACCTACCAAAATGAGATGCACTCATTGCTAAGTTATGGTAAATACAAATTTAAAACTGAGATTTAAACCCGTTTCTCACAGCTGGGTTGCTCTGCATCCACAGCCTAAAGGAGTAATTCAATTTATTGCAGGGGCTTTCTTTGGTACATTTGGCCCCATGCTTTTTTATCGCTATCTGCTTCAATGCTTATATGAGCAGGGATATACGATTATTCTTCTGCCTTTCAATTTTAGTTTTAACCATTATGTAGAAGCTGGTTACCTAATGAGAGAGCAGTATGAAATTCTGCCAGAGCTTGTAAGGATGGCAAGTGTTGCAGGATATGATTATGAAGCTTATTTAGATGATAAAAACTTTTCTTGGATTGGACATAGCCTCGGCTGTAAATATATCTCCCTGTTAGAAGGATTTACTGCTTTGCCTCCAGAGGCTCAAGATAGAGAAAAGTTTATTCGGAATTTGCTATCTTATACTTCGAATGAGTCGCAGATAGAAAGTGTAATTGCAGACGTTAACATTCTCTTTGAGGAGCTTAAACGGAAAATTTTAGAAGATAAAAAACTAATTTACACTTACGTACAGCGAGAAATCAAAATTAATAGTATCTTCATTAAAGGGCAAGTTTCTATCCTATTAGCACCTGCTATTGCTGATACAGGGAGCGCAATCCGTCCTCAGTTCTTAGCAGATATCATCGATAATCTTGGCTGGGGTGTGAAACCAACTGTTGAAGAAACTCAGAACTTAATCAAGGATAGTGGGCTATTTAATATTATGGGTTTAGTTTGTTTTAAATCCGATAATATTGCTAAACTAACCTGTGAATGGTTTACTGATATTCTAAAAAAACCACCCCAAGAATTTCGGGAAAATGTAAAGGGTGGACATTTAAAACCTTTAGGTATTCAACTAGGCAAGTATGTCATTAATCTTTTTGATAAACCTTTGATTGAATCAGTTCAAGAGCGAAATAGAGGTTTTGAACATCATGTAATTCAACTGCTTGACAAACTGAAAAAAGAATAAGCAAAAACAAGTACTAAAAGTTTTAAAATTATTAAGTTAATAATATCAGGTTAGTATATAGCGGTTCTCATTTACATGAGATACACCCGTGGGAGCAAGGGTTGAGTCCCCCACTGAAATTTCTGATTCAGTGGCACTTATTTGGTGGGGGTCTGAATCCCCACCAAATTCTTCCCTTCTGCCTCGTGCCTCCTGCCTTCGTTTCAAATTTCTTCCAATAAGCATTCAAGCATATTACTTTCTCAAAATGCTTGAATGCTTTCTCATTTCGGTAGATTCATCAAGCAAAAAGGTAAATTGCTTTCTCAAAATGCTTGAATGCTTTCTCATTTCAGTAGATTCAGCAAGCAAAAAGGCATATTGCTTTCTCAAAATGCTTGATTGCTTACTCATTTCAGTAGATTCAGCAAGCAAAAAAGCAGATTGCTTTCTCATTTCAGTATATCGCGCATTCATTTCGGTAGATTCAGCAAGCAAAAAGGCAAATTGCTTTCTCAATTTGCCTTTTTACTTTTTCAAATAAGCAATTTACGTACTCATAATAGTTATTCCTGTCTAGCACAAGCCATTAGTCATTGAGCATGGAGTAAAAGTTATACTCCCTTTTCCGCATTGCTTAACGCTCTTTCATAACAATCCCAACTCTTCTGGAAAGCCTAACATGATGTTTAAGTTTTGGATTGCAGCTCCTGATGCGCCTTTGCCTAAGTTGTCGAGACGAGCAACTAGCAACGCTTCTTTGGTAGTGTCATTGGCGAATACAAAAACCTGAACAATATTGGTGCCGTTCATTGCGTAGGCGTAGCCCGTCGTAGACATCGCATCCAAAAATATTCCGTCTCGCAGCAGAGTAGAATCTTGGTATGGAGCAACCTGGACAAATTTTTCACTTTGGTAGTAGTTAACAATTGTTTGATGAATAACTTCACCTGATGGTGGATTATCCAAACTCCACAGAGGCAAAGGCACCTGAACCAGCATTCCTTGCTCAAAATCCCCTACAGCCGGTACGAATAGCGGCGGCGATGCTAACTCTGAGTAATAATGCATTTCCTTGACGTGCTTATGTCCAAACTGCAAACCGTAGATGCCATAAGGATATAGCGACTCTGTTCCAGCTTCCTGTTCGTGGAAGGTGTGGTATTGTTTGATCAGATTCTTTCCGCCACCAGAGTAACCTGACACTGCGTTAACGGTGATCGGAAAATTACTCTTTAAAAGTCCCTTGGCAATCAACGGACGGATACAAGCCAAGAATCCTGTGGGATAACAGCCTGGATTGCTGACAAACTGCGCGCTAGCAATTTTCTTTCGCTGTTCTGGATTTAGTTCAGGAAAACCATATACCCAGCCATTAGCTGTGCGATGGGCACTACTAGCATCAAGGATCTTAACTGTAGTACTACTTACTAAGCTCACAGCTTCGCGGGCTGCATCATCAGGTAGACAAAGAATAACAACATCGACGGCATTGATTAGTTTAGCTCGCTCACTTGCATCCTTACGTTTAGATGCCTCAATGCTAACTAACTCGATATCATCCCGTTGATTGAGACGTGAGTAAATTTGTAAGCCTGTGGTTCCTGATTCGCCATCAATGAAAATCTTAGGTTTAGCAATCATGCGTTCAGCATCCTTAGATGTCAGTGGTATTTAAAACAGCTATCAGTTATCAAACTTTAAGATGGGAATTTACACCCCAAATCAAACTTACCACGCAATAGTTGTGGGTAACTCTGACTCGCAACTGTTTACACCTTCTGAAAGATTTTCAAAAAGGCTTGAAATGACTCTTGCCCTATGCAGAAAACGGATGGCTTCGATCGCTTGATTTCTGGGGCGAGAAAAAAGAAGATAATTACCTATTAAAAAACTCCGCAGATTTGACACTCAGGAGTCACACTTTCTTACCATACCTAAGTTTATACACGAGTATCTTATCGCTTTCTATCTTTTGCGATCGCTTGCATAAGTGCTTCTCCCATTCCTAAGAAGCTTTGATTCTTGCTACCCTTCCGTTGGCGCAGCCTCTCGTAGAAAAGGTAAAGAAGGGGTTAGGTTTGAAGGAAAGTTACACACGGTATAGAATTTGTTCCAAGTTGTTGGAGCGTAAATTACCAAAAATATTGCAGATGCATAGTTTGGAATTTTTTTAGAAAAACATTCTCTAATGATAATTTAAGTGTGACATCTGGGAACAATCTATGGAAGCAACTCAGGTTTTTGTTCGGTACTTACCACCTAACTAAGCGCCTAAAAAAGAATATAAATCGGTTTAAAATGCTGACCAAGTTTTCCCAAATCACCAGTGAGTAAAAAAATAGAAAATCTAAAAGTATAAAGCTATGTAAATCTGCGTATGTGGGTGGTAATAAGGGCTATTTGCTTGGCGATGCCAAGCTCTCGCTCAATTAAGGTTTATCACGATTATTATCCTATTCTAGAGAAACACGATTCCGACAGAGTCTGACGAAGAAGGGTAATAAATAACAGAAGTATTTATCGCTCATCAGATTGAGGGATTGATTTCTCACAGCGTTATTTTTCAAATTTTGAATTATTTGAATGCGGCTTGAAAAAAGCCTGGTTTTGACGTGCAAAGAATTACTTATTTACATTTGCGATATCTATAAAAATGCTTAACTCTGAAATTCAAAAAGACCTTCGTCATAACTTGACTGTCAATGTTACTGAAAGTGCATTTTTTGGCTTGGCAACTGGTTTTGCCTCCTACATCACGATTATTCCTCTATTTGTTAGCGGTTTTACCCATTCTGCATTGCTCATCGGTTTAATCCCGGCTATTCCGCGTTTAGGTTGGCAACTACCTCAGCTATTAACAGCTGAAAAAATAGCTCGACTACAATATTACAAACCAACTGTAATGTGGTTGACAATTCACCAGAGATTTCCTTTTTTCGGTTTAGCACTGGTTGCTTTGTTACAGCTACAACTCAATAGCCAAATTCTTTTATATCTAACATTTGCCATACTCATTTGGCAGGGATTAGGTGGCGGATTAAGTGCTACTGCTTGGCAAAGTATGGTTGGTAAAATTATTCCCCCCGGAAGGCTTGGCATTTTTTACGGTGCTTTATCGGCGGCTGCTAATCTGATGAGCATTTTTGGTGCTTTGATAGCAGGTTTACTGCTTAAGCAAATTGCCCAGCCATTTAACTTTGCTCTCTGTTTTTTGTGTGCTAGCGTTGCGATGGCTCTATCTTGGTTTTTTTTGTCTAAGACGCGAGAGCCAGTAAGCAACTCATTATCTACCATTGGAACTAGAAGTGAATTTTGGGCCAGTCTTAGTGTGATTCTCCGGTGCGATAAGAATTTCCGTTGCTTTGTGATCACACGTATGCTTTCACAATTAGCATTAATGCCACTTCCCTTTTATACACTTTATGCCGTGCACAAACATGGCATGGGAGAAGAATCTATTGGGTTAATTACTGGTCTGCTGATGTTAACGCAAACTATTGCTGGATTGGTTTTGGGTTGGGTAGGCGATCGCTGGGGTAATAAGTTGGTTTTGGAGGCTGGTTCTATTATTTGTGCGTTCAGTTCGGTTTTAGCTGGGCTAGCACCCAATGTAAACTCTTTTTACTTGGTGTTTATAGGAGCGGGTATAGGTATGAGCGCTCTGCAAAATATTGCTGCGGTAATGACTTTAGAGTTTGGTAACCAGCGCCAACGACCAGCCTATATTGGTCTTGGCAATACTCTTGTCGCCCCTGCCACGATCCTGGCTCCCCTTTTAGGTGGATGGATAGTGGACAATATTGACTATAAAACTGCTTTCTTAGTAGCAGCTATAGGTGGATTAATTACAGCACTTGTTTTGCACTTAGGAGTAACCGATCCACGCTATCTGGAACAAAATTTTACTAACCATTCAGTTAAAGCCTTGCCTGAGCAGTAGGCATTTAGTGAACTCCAAAAAATAAATTATCCAATTTCTGAACTTCACTAAGACTTTCCCTCCCCCAGCTAAAAGCCCCCTGCCCTTAAAACGATAGGATATTTTTTATTTAGAATTCTCTTACTCCCCCCAAGCGAGAGTGCGTTTCACTGCCTTTTGCCAAGTAGCAAAGTTGGACAATGGAGCATTGCTCCCTGGCTCAAATACACGTTCAATTTGCCGTTGTTGCACGAGCGCTTCATAGTTCTCCCAAAATCCTATAGCTAAACCTGCTGCAAATGCTGCCCCCTGAACGGTTGTATCGCGCATTATCGGCCGTTCAACTGGAATACCTAATACATCAGCTTGGAACTGCATTAGAAAATTATTCTCGCAAGCACCACCATCTACGGTTAATCGACCAACTGGAGTACTGCTAGATGCATTAATTGCTTGCACCACTTCCACAACTTGATAAGCGATCGCTTCCAATACGGCGCGTACTAGATGCTCTGGTTGTACACTTGCGGTAATGCCGAAAAAGGCTCCCCTAGCACTCATATCCCAATAGGGTGCGCCCAGCCCACTAAATGCAGGCACAAAGTAGACTCCGCCATTATCTGTTACTTGATTTGCCATCGCTTCACTTTCAGCAGCAGTTTTAATCAGCTTCAGGCGATCGCGTAACCATTGAATACAAGCTCCGCTAGTAAACATACTCCCTTCTAAGGCATAGCCGACATCTAAAGTTCCTCTGGAATTTGCTTGTGTCCATGCCACCGTGGAAATAAGTTTATGGTGCGAGCGCACAATTTGATTGCCTGTATGAGCTACCAAAAAGCTACCAGTCCCGTAAGTACATTTCATTAAACCGGGGCGATCGCAGCCATGACCAAATAGAGCAGCTTGTTGATCTCCCAAGATGGCAGTAATGGGAATTTCAGCGCCCAACAAAGTAGCATCAGTAACTCCAAATACTCCTAAACTAGGCTGAATCTGGGGCAAAATATGCGCCGGAATCTGAAATAGTTCTAGTAATTTCTCATCCCACTCACAGGTTTTGAGATTCATCAACATTGTCCGGCTGGCGTTGCTGTGGTCAGTAGCATGGACTTTCCCACCTGTGAGGTTCCACAGCACCCAGGTATCAATAGTACCTACTAAAATATTGTTCAGGTCAACATCTGTAAACTTGTCTAATAGCCACCTGAGCTTAGTAGCAGAAAAGTAGGCATCGATGATTAATCCGGTGCGATCATAAATTTCATTGGCATAACCTTGCTCTTGTAATTGGTGGCAAAGGGGAGCAGTGCGGCGATCTTGCCAGACAATCGCTCTATGGAGTGGTTTACCAGTGGTTTTGTCCCAAATCAAACACGTTTCACGCTGTACAGTTAGCCCCAAGGCTGCGATCATTGATTGAGCAATCTGGGCATTCTTAATGGCGGTTTGCATCACCCAACACGTATCTTCCCAGATTTGTTGAGGGTCATGTTCTAACCATCCGGGCTGAGGATAATACTGAGTTAGTTCTTTGTACGCCTGCCCAACAATCTTGCAGTCTGCGTTAAACACAAAGGCGCGGTTGCCTGTTGTACCTAAATCCAGAGCTAAGATGTAGCCTGATGATGGAGTTGTTTTGCCAAGTGTGTGCATAGCTGCTTTGACATACTGCGATCGCGATTTTAGCAATACACGTCAAATTAGATATACATTATTTTGGGTACATTTTTAAATTCTGCGATGCCTACGGGTTACACCTACGCGTCGCCTCTTTGCGAGATAAGAAGATAAGAATGAGGTCACATTTTCTCATGGGATACCCATAAGTAATTAATTAAAATCTCTTAATATCATATGTTTATTTAAATCAAAACTGATTATACCTTCCTCTTGCAATTTACCGAGCAATCGTGTAATTGTTACCCTGGTAGTGCAGCAAGCGCTAGCAATATCTTCGTGAGTAAAACGAACATTTAGGCGAGTTCCCCCCGGCACAGTTTCACCAACTTCCTGTTTCAAAAGTTGTAATAGATGGTATAACCGCTCTTGTACTCGTCGTCTTCCACAAATGGCTAAAAAAGATTCTGTTTGCCGTAAGCGTTGATTAATTTTTGGTAAAAGGATATGGCTCAGGTTGGGGGAAGCAGCTATCTCTGCTGCGTAAATTGACACTAGATCAACATCAGAGAGGGCTGTGGCTTGGTAAATGTTTAGAGATGTCAAACTAGAGCCAAAAACCATTCCTGCTGTTGCCAATCCTATTAAAACTTCTTCACCCGTTTCACAATAGGTACTAAGTTTGACCAAACCCTGACAAACATACAAAATTACTAATGGGTTAAGGGGGATAGTTTCTCCTTTAGAATATTTATGTACGGGACGATCATGGGAGAGGTCGCTATCATTTTTGACTACCGCTGATTCTACTCGCTTCCGTTCAGTAATATTGCGTAATACCCAGCGTAGAGAAGTTGCCTTACCCTGTGGATTGCGGGCAACTGCCACTGTCAAAGCTGCATCAAAGAACTCACCATGACGCTGTTGCAAACGTATCAATAACTCTTTAACTCTGTCTGATTGAGACAATTGGATAAGTTCGCTACGAAGGTGCTGACGTTCTTCTAGAGGGACGAAGTTAATCATGGGTTTGCCCACCAGAAATTGCTTTGAAACATTCAGCAATTTAGCTGCGGTGAAGTTAGCATCTTGAATGATTCCTTCTGTATTAGTCACTAAATAGGCGTCAGGCGCAAACTCGAATAATTCTTGATAGTATTGGCGTTCTGTTTCTAAGCAATTCCGTGTTTGTATTAGTTCCTCATTTTGCTGATGGAGTTCTTCTGCTGCTAACTGAACTACCTTTGAGGTGTTATAAAGTTCCTTAAAAGCTTGCGGCAACAAATCCGGCGAAATCCAAGGCAATACGCTAGCAGTTTGGTATAAATCTGCTAAACGATTGTTCAATGTTTCTGAGCGTTGGATAAATTGTTCTATGTTCACCTTAAATTCCTGCTACTTAATTGCAGAGTTTAAGCAAAAAATCTACTAGGTAAATTACTGAATAATAATTGCAGTATTTCTTGCATCGCTGAGTTATAATTTCAACTAATCATATACTCTAATTATTGTTCAATAAAACCTATAAGAGTACGTTTATTCTAGGTTTTAGGCAATTTATTATGTCCCATAACGCTACACGTGGTCTAGTTTTGTAATTGACACGTATTGCATTTAACCTAGATGCTCAAAGCAGATTGAATCTAGGGAATTAGAGAGTGTCTATTCCACTCAGATGCTTTTTGCAAAAAAGCTTACGGCATTTTACTAAATATTACTTCTACCTTCAGTGGTAAGATTCGCTAAACTCAACTAAATACGAATGCAAAATCCGCTAATTTCAAATTATGCTAATTTGTAACTAAACTTACAAATCAGTCGCAATTATGTCTAGCAGAGAAACTAGATAAAACACCACAGTCAGAAAACCCTGGATCTAAACCTTAAACCCTTATTTTGTTTAACTTAGTTTGCCATTATCCCGATGAATGATTTAGTGCTAATAATCATTGTTTCCATAATTACTTAGAATAACTTATAATTTTTTCCCTAACTTCCATCACAGGCATCAAGCTAATACTACCAAAGATATATAATTTAAGTTAAGTTTTTTTGTGCTTATGAATACATATTTTTATTAAAAAAATATCTCAATTTATTGGAAAAGTCGGTAATCTGAGCTTTTCGATTTTCACAACAAATCCATTAAGTAACTATCTGGCATAAACAAGAGTAAGACTAATGGATATTATAAGTTAAAATTATTTGTATAGAAAATCACATAATAAGCTTAATAATTATTCGCCTCTTTAGTTAGAGGATAAATCAAGCAGTAAGCTGTTGTAATTTAAAAATGCGTAACAGCTTATCAACGCGCAAACTATAAGGAGTGATGGGTGAGATGTAAATACTATAGAATCTCATCTCGTCACTTCTTTTTACTTACGTCAGTTAACAGTGCTTTTAAGTAATTGAACTACACAACTCCTTGCTCTGCGTCTTAGTTGTGGTTTAAATACCTAAAAACTGCTGTATTAACTTAACGGATGCCAGTATACTTGCTCATTGAGCGCGTTTATACTGTTTATTTGCTTACCCTGCGTGAACCATTAATGAATTTAGCTAGCCTGCCTCCTTCAAGAAAGCCACTGTATAAAAATCACGTTTTATTAAAACTTTATATATTATTGGTTGTAGTTCATTAAATATGCGATTTAGCAGACGATTTGCTGAAAATTAGTTTTTTCGCAAAGTTCAGTGTAATTCCTCATTTAAGAGTAAGACAAATACAACTAAATTATTAATAGTTGTGCTGGCTTAATTGATGAATAAAAGTCAGTTATGCCAAGTGTATTTATTTGCAGACTCTCTATAATATTGATTCCGTAATTATACAATAACCCTTTTCTTAAAAGAAGAGTAGAGTTTAGCTTCTCCTTACCTTCTAGTAAAGGTAGCTGAAGGAGTTAGCTTTCATGAGTGAATCAATGTACTAAGCTGCATTCAAATCCAAAGTATACGTTACTAGTCTATTCATCTGCAAATCGCTGTAATCAGGTTTTCTCTAACAGCGAGGTGATTTATCTTGGAAAATCAAGATTTTATTTCCAACTGAGAACAAATACAACTTCTTGAAGCTTTAAACATTTATCAATCAATTTGAAAAATTCCCATGCGACAATATATTTTTAATCTGCTCATACTGGCATTAGGAACAAGCTCGGCTTTCATTATTACTCCATCTCAAGCTGAAACTCCGGTAAAATCTAACAGCCAAAATCTTGATAATATTACTTCCATATCTTCAAGTTCACCTTCGGCTATCCAATTGAGTGATTTTGCTAATTCTACTAATGGCAAACCACCTATCTTCTCTGAGGCAGCCAATAAATCTTCTGGTACTAATGTCAATTTAGCTGATAATGCCAACATAACTGCAACTAAGCCGCAGCCACGGGTTCCTATATTCAGCAGAATTTTTCCCACACCGTCGATGCAGCAATAATCACGGGCTAAATATTTAGTTTACTTGTTTGGGCTAATTAAAGATGCACATTGACGTATAATATACAGTAGTGGCTAGTAAAAATGCTACCACAGTGAGAGAGAACAATTAGAATCTCTCTCACTGATATGGGCTGTTATTGTTAAGTCTATATTGGACTCAACTAAAAACCTCTGTATAGAAGGATACTCTGATTTACTTTATGCTTGCAGCTGACAGAGCAATAAACCAAACCATTGATTTATATCTGTCCATACATGAAGAGGTGATAAACCCTGTGCAGCGAGTTGCTGCTTGAGAGTATTGAGGTCAAATTTGCGGGAAATTTCGGTGAGGATAGTCTCACCTAGTGCAAAATTAACCTTGAGATTAAGAGCGCGTAATTCTACAATTTGCGATCGCAGGCTGCGTAAATGCATTTCTATTTGATGCTCACTTTCATTGTAAAACGCCCAGTGTTCAAATTTGGTGGTGTCAAAATTCCCCTCAAATCGTTGATTTAAATGCTCTAGCATATTAAGGTTAAATGCTGCCGTCACCCCCTGACTATCGCTATAAGCTGGTTCTAAAATCTGTTTTGGCTTTCGTAAATCTACTCCCAGCAAGAAATACTCACCTACTTGTAGGGCTTCTGTAATTTGAGAGAAGAAAACATCACACTCACTAGGTGTAAGATTACCTAAACTGCTACCAATAAAACAAACCATTCGGTTGGGTAATTGCGTCGGTAGGAGTTTTGCAAGGGCTAATTCATAGGTTCCCGCTAAACCATAAACTTGCAGCGAGGGATAATCTCTTAATAACTGCTTGGCGCTACTTTCCAACATACCTGCACATACATCAATTGGTAGGTAGTGCAGGGGATAGCCTAACTGCTGATAAGCATCTAGTAAAATGCGGGTTTTGGTAGAACTGCCACTGCCAAGTTCTACTAATTCACAAGCGCCAGTTATCTCGGCAATTTCGCCAGCATACTGCTGTAAAATCGTTGTTTCTGTGCGTGTGAGATAATATTCTGGTAAATCACAGATTTGCTCAAATAGCTCAGAACCACGGTCATCATAAAAGTAAGATGGGGGTAGGGATTTAGATGTTTGAGTTAATCCCTTCACTACATCACTCCCAGTACTAGGTGCAATTATTTGAGTTGCAGCTAGCAAACGCTGTATCTGCAAGCGTTTTTCAACGCTGTTTTGAGAAGTAACGTTCCTATTGGCAGCTTTAGATATCGACATTAAACCTCCGTATGCTTGGCGTAATAGATTACCTGTGATGGGAACCTTTACCCTAATTAGTGAAACATATAGCCATAGCTAATAAAATCATGCTTGAGCCATATTGCTCAAGCTTTAAAGGTATTTTTAGGGATTTCCAGATTCAAATGGCAATATGCCCGAAGTGCCAGCCTACAGTGCTAAGTCAGGATGAGGCTAACTACAGAATGTGGCTTCGTCAATATCCTGAAATAGTGCAAAAGTTTTCGGGCAATATTCATAGAATGTTTGAAAAATGGACTTTTCTACACTAAATTTGCTCAATTTGGATCTCACCGTCTGTTCCCACAGTAATGATGCTATTCTCTGGAAAACTAATCCAATTACCTATAAATAGTGGTTCGGATGCGATAATTACAGATTTTGAAAAAGCCGGAGCATCTTTTATCCAATAAAGAGATGGGGCTGGGGAAGTGGTAGCAAAGCGAGAAGCTATCAGGCGATGCCCGTCACTAAAGATTACATTTATTGAGGCTTCTACTTGATAGCGCTTTGCCATTTCTAAGAGTGTTAACAATGTGGTACGTAAAGCATACTCTAGAGATCGATGTTTGTTAATTTTACTTTGTGAAAGTAACAATGCAAAAATGTGTTCTGAGTCAGTACTACCATTAATTTTTTCATAAAAATCTTGAGTTAAAGTGCTGCGGATTTTTCGGTGTAATGTTTTGCGAAAATTTTGAATTTTTCCATCATGAATAAATAGCTGTTGTTGATGCTTAAAGGGCTGACAATTAGCAAAATCTACGGCTTGTTCGGATGTAGCGCTGCGGACATAAGCAAGTACACACTTTGATTCAACGTAACGGCTGAGACTGGGTAAGTTTATGTCATTCCAGATAGGTAGAGTATTTTTGTAGGTAAAAGGTTCGATATCTTTTTGGCTATGATACCAACCCACACCAAAGCCATCTGCATTTACTACCCCAGAGTTCATTTCGCGGGGTTTATAACTCTGGACTATCAGTGAGTGTTCTGGCTTATACAGAATATGCTCTAAAGAAACAGGCGAACCGAGGTAAGCAAGTAAACGGGACATGATGAATATTCCAACTTCTATTAACACAATTATTGGGCAACAGCCTTACCCGCTTTTATTTGCCATCATTAGTGGTTCCCACTTATATGGTTTTCCGTCATCTGATTCTGATTATGACTTGCGTGGGGTGCATATTTTATCAGTTGAAGAAGTGGTGGGATTAGAGACTGGGAATGAAACTATTAAAGTTTTAATCGAATTCTCTTGACTGGCATTCATCTGATGCAAACAGGTGTAGTTGAAGCTAATTTAATTAAGCTGGATGAGGTTTTTAATTTACCATATATTCATGATTTAATGGCTCAGAAGTTAGCAGGTACAGAAGGGTCTATTCTGTCAGATGTTAATGTAGCTTTTTATCAAATAGAATATGAACGTCTGCGTAATAAGTTGCATGAGGTATATGAATCTAGCCTATTACCTGAAGTAACTTCAGCAAATGCGGCTTTACATAATTTGTTGGTACGCCTGAAAGCGAGGAGCTATGAATTATGAGTTTTTCACTCATAATTCATAATTTTTTTTGGAGGAAAATATTTTTGTTACTTTACTTTACAACTTCAAATTCCAAGCAGCAAAAGCTAAAGTACCCCAACCAGCAAGAAAGGCTGCGCCGCCTAGTGGTGCGTAGGCGTAGCCCGTCGTAGACATCGCTCCCAAGGATTTAATACCGGTTAAGCTAAGGGCGTACAAGCTACCTGAGAAAATTGCAATGCCAATGATAAATAGCCATCCACTAGCTACGAGAGTAGGTTGAGGAAATTCGGTGCGACTAATTAGTAGTGCTACTAGAAAGAGTGCTAGAGCATGATACATTTGGTAACGAGCGCCAGTTTCAAAAATTTCTAGCGTAGGCGTAGCCCGCCGTAGGCATCGCTCACTAATTTTTTCCCGCAACGCACGAGAAGCAAAAGCACCAGCAGCGACTGACAAACCGCCTAAGATGGCAGCTAGGCTCAAAAAAATCTGCGTCATTAGACTTAGCCGTAAGTTAATTATTAGTCATTAGTCATTAGTTAATAACAAAAGACAAATGACAATTAGACATCAAAATGATATGATACGGCGCCTTCTTCGTTCACCTTAAAGTTTGCATTGAAGTCTTTAGCTTTTTCATCTAAATATTGCCTAGCATGGGCTGCGGGTAATTGCGACTGCATGGCAAAGCCTAATACAGTTATGCGCCCATGATTTTTTTGTAGCATCTCATAAAAAATTGATTGCAAGCGATCGCTAACTTGTTGATTAAGCGCTTTTTTCTCCTGTCGGCTTTGACGGTACAATCCCAATGCTAACCATGTACCCAGTGTTAGGGTAGGAACGCCAAAAATTAGACCACCAACAGCAGCATTATTATCTTCGTAAGTAGTACTTGGTGCAATAAAATCATACTCATCTGTAGGTATTATGATGGCTTTACGTGTAGCACATTTTTCAAATACGGCTGTTGCTGATAGAGTTACAAACATGAATCCGAGTGTCAATAGCCAACCGGCAGCCAGTTTCTCAGCAGTTTTCATAGTTCCACTTCAGATTTTAACTTTGCTAGCGATTTTAACCTGACTTTCGTCAAGGTTCTAGTATATCAATCTACTACTGAGGATATATATGTAAGCCTTTCTTTTACGTGCTTCAGTGTTTTATCGAGAGTATACAGGCGCTTACGGTTCTCCGACATTCCGCACCTTCAACTATCACAAGGGAAAGCAATGGTAAGCTGTTACGCATTTAACTTGAACATTTACATGAAGAGAGTGTTTATACAATTCAGGCGCGCATCAGCTTAGTAAGCTAAGGTTTACGCAAGCGTCAAAAGTTAAAAGTAAAATTGAATTACTGTGTTCCACGTAGACTGACTGAGCTTGTGTAGCCGACAGGCTTTAACCTGCGGCTATTAGTGCTACAATTTTCAATTACGTGTAGCTTCCAGTAGGCGAGAAAAATAAAAACGAGTCTTCGTCATCGCTTTTCGTTGCAATGAAAAGCCATTACTTTCTAAAATTTTCACCACATCAGCTTCACGATGCAAATATGCACGAGTCGCTTTACTTGGCCCGGGAAAGAAACTGCCAATTTTCTTGAGTATACTCAGAGCGCAGGTCTTCGGCGCAAAACTGAGAATTATCCGCGACTGTGCCAAAGAACAGAGATGAGAAATCATCTCATCCGCTTTTTCTTGGGGGTAGTGGATGAGAACATCCAAGCAAATAACGGTATGGTAACTACCACTCAACGATTCCAAATCCTGCACGGCAAAAGTGGGATTTTCAGTATTTCCCAAGGTTTGCTTGGCTCTATCTTTGCCTTCTTCCACCATTTTTTCAGAAATATCGGTGGCATAGACTTTAGCACCATCTACCGCTAGGGGGATGCTGAGACTACCGACGCCACAGCCAGCATCACAGATTGATAGCTCTGGTAAATTATTATCAGCCTTCAGCCAGCCGAGAACCGTATCCACGGTTTGCTGGTGTCCATTGCGGATGTCTAGTTGGACTTTATTGACTTCGCCATCGCCGTAGATTCGCTTCCAACGGTCAAACCCTGTGGAATTGAAATACTCGCGAACAATCGTTTTATCGTCGGCTGCGTTCATAAACTTTGATTTTTAGAAGTTCCCAATGTTTAAAATTATCATTGATAGGAACCTATAAGAAGGGTTTTCCAGATTTTTATAGATATGGCACACAGAAGTCGGTTAGCACATACTTACACCTCTAATGATTCAAATGATCAGTTGTATGAGCCATTTTCTACTATTTATTCATCTATTTTTTTGGTTACTATAAATTTTATTGTTATTTCACCCTGGAGATGTAGATAACCCCTTCTTAAGGTAGTATCGTAATTGCGATCGCAACCTTTATGCTATTAAAGTTTTTATGGTTTGTAACTAATAAAACTGAAGCAAACAAAAGCTTTAAGTAAAATTTCCTATGTTAATTGTAAATTCCCTATTTAGATTTAATTATTAAACATGGCACTGAACTCGCTCACAGACAGCCCTATCGTTGCATTTACAATTCTGCTAACAGTAATCTTTACTGTACCTCCTATATTTGAGCGATTAAAGCTACCTGGATTAGTGGGGTTACTGGTGGCAGGTATATTACTAGGGCAAAATGGACTAAAGTTATTAAACCCTGAGTCTGAAACTATCAATCTGCTCTCGGAGATCGGCAAGCTTTATTTGATGTTTGTGGCAGGTTTAGAAATTGACTTAGAGCAGTTTCGTAAAACTAGAAATCGCTCAATTGGGTTTGGCATTTTAACATTTTTAGTTCCAATGATTGCTGGCATTGCGACAGGACGATTATTCAATTTTGGTTGGAATGCCTCCGTCCTCATCGGTTCTTTACTGGCCTCTCATACCCTCTTGGCATATCCAATTGTGAGTCGTCTGGGAGTGGTAACGAATGAAGCTGTAACTGTCACGATTGGTGCGACAATTTTTACTGACACAGGTGCTTTGCTAGTATTAGCAATTTGTGTTGGAATTCACGGAGGAGAATTCTCCGCCATGAGTTTAGCGATTTTATTGGGTGGATTAGCAATTTACACTGCTGTTGTCTTGTTTGGCTTTGACTGGGCAGGAAAAGAGTTTTTTCGCCGCTCTGGGGATGAACAAAGTAACCAGTTTTTGTTTATATTACTAGCATTATTTTTGGCATCTGTTGGAGCGCAGGTAATTGGAGTTGAAAAAATTGTTGGTGCTTTTTTAGCAGGTTTAGCTGTCAACGATGTTCTAGGACGTAGCCCAGTCAGAGAAAAAATCGAGTTTATTGGTAGTGTTTTATTTATCCCTTGTTTCTTTGTGGACATGGGATTATTGATTAATATTCCTGCATTTATCAAAACCCTCAGTTCAGTTTGGCTGACTGTGGTAATTGTAGTAGCTTTGATTGGCAGCAAATTTGTAGCGGCATTCTTAGCCAAATTATTGTATCGCTACAACACGGCGGAATTGCTAACGATGTGGTCATTGTCGCTACCACAGGTAGCAGCCACACTAGCAGCAACCTTAGTTGCTTATCAAACGGTAAATCCTGCTGGTGAGCGCTTAATCAGTGAAGCTGTCTTAAACAGTGTGATTGTTCTCATGCTGGTAACTGCAATTCTGGGCCCCATAATAACAGCACGATTTGCTCCTTCCCTACAGCTTTCTCAGACAGATTTTGAAACAGATAGTTTGACAACTTGGTGGCAAGGTGATGAAGATGAGCAAGTAGAGAAAAGCCAGTATCCATTTACTGTATTAGTGCCAATATATAATCCCCAAACCCAGCGCTATCTAATAGAAATGGCAGCACTGCTGGCTAGTCATGAATCTGGAAGGATTGTGCCATTAGCTATTACTAAAGCACATATTCAGATGGATGATCCGCAATTAGTAACAGCGCTCACTCAAAGCCGGGAAAGATTGAATTTAGCTAAAGAAATCAGTCAAGAGTTTGAGGTGGAAGTATTACCAGCAATTCGGATTGATGATGATGCAGCTTTGGGGATTAGCCGCACCAGTCGAGAGCAAAACGCTAGTTTAGTAGTCATGGGTTGGTCGCAGACAAGAGGTTTGCGTGCCCGCTTATTTGGTAGTGTAATTGATAGCGTTTTCTGGTCTTCTCACTGTCCAGTAGCAGTAACACGCCTTTTAAGTAGTCCTAAGACAATTCAAAGAATTCTTGTACCAGTTGGAGACTTAACACGGCAAACTATAGGCGCTTTAAGGTTTGCCCAAATTTTAGCTGATGTTAATCAGGCAGAAGTAGTGCTGTTACACATATCCGATCGCAAAACACCGCCTAATCGAGTAGAAAACTTTGTATCTCAGTTGTCTGATATTACTTCTAAAGGCCAATTACAGGTGAATACAAATATCCAAACAATCAGGGGTGATGATATTGCTAGAACCATAATTCGGGAATCTCAGTCATTTGATTTAGCGGTGTTACGTTCCGTTCGTTATCGCACAGCAGGTGGATTAGCCGTCAGCGAAGTGACAACGCAGTTACTTCGAGAATTGAAGTGTTCAATTGTATTGTTGGGAGAGCCTCATTCGTAATGTGGGGAAGTCAATACCAGTAAAAAGAAAAAACACTGCGATCGCTTTTAGATCAGTGATGGGAATTGACAAGAGCGATCGCATAGTTTTATAGCTATTCTCCAAATTGCTCTTGAGATAATAACGGCTCAAATGATTGGTAAGCTTCATAGTTACGAAAATGTCGAGTATATAAATCAACAATATCCTCAGATGAATCAAAGTGATCGTACAAAACTGAATTCACGTCTACCACTTGTTGCAAAGACCAAGTAATAGTTTCTCCCTTCTCATTTGTGTAGCTGACGGTTTCATTTTTCCCATGATTTAAAGCCTTTGCTTTTGCTTTTTCTAAAGAAGCGGCTTTAATCAAAACAAAGCTTTCTTGGTACAAAGGTTGATAATCAGGTTTATCTGAAGATGATTTGTAGAGAATTATAGCAATATAGAAGGATTCTGCTTTATCTGCACTTTCAATTTTCATCCCATATTCTCCCCAGCTACTTACTTTTTGAATCTATTATCATTCAATAACTTCCAAGCTTTTTTACCACTAGCGGATTTGTTTCTCTTGATGTCTTCTAAATAATAGTTCAGAAACTCGCTGGGAAACTCCCGCCTAATCGATGCTTTTCGGCACACACTAATAAAAGTATCAGCCAACAAACTTAAATTGTCGTTTGCTTCACAACTATCCCCTGGTCTAAATTGGCTTATTAGTAAGGATTGCTGAGATAAACTTGCGTTGTTGTAATTATAAGTTAAAGCCTGGGAATGGACAGCAATAGGTTGCACAAGCAATCCCATAGTTAACAGACTCGCCAGTGGTTTTTGCAGCATATAGTTGAAAAATAGCCGACTATTTACGTTTTCATAAGATAGTGAATTAATATTACCGCCGAAACCAACTGCATACCCAACGCCACAACCAACGCAACCACTCCCAAAACCCACGACGGGAGACTACAGGCGTTTTTGGTTGAGAAAGACGCTTAATTGCATTGTTGCAAAGTTGCACGTTATCATCAATTCCCGTCACCTGAAATAGCTCACGGGCATTGCGATAAGCACCCAGCGCGTCTGATTCTCGGTTAAGGTTTTCTAATGACAGACCTAAATTCAACCATACGATCGCTTCCCCTCGAATATCGCCTATCTCCCTCTTGATTTCCAAAGACTGCTGGAAGAACTCAATCGCCCGTTGATACTGTCCCAGGGAGTTGTAAGCATTACCCAAATTGCACAAAGAAGCACTTTTGACTAACCGATCTCCTATCTCTCTAGCTATGGCCAAAGACTGCTGGAAGAACTCAATCGCCTGTTGGTACTGTCTTTGGTGTAAGTAAGCATTACCCAAATTGTTTAAGGATTTACCTTGTGTGTCGTGATCGCCGATTTTGGTGGCTACTTCCAAAGACTGTTGGAAGAACTCAATCGCCCGTTGGTACTGTCTCTGATTTAAGTAAGCAAGACCCAAGTTGTTTAAGGATTTGCCTTCTGAGTTGCGATCACCTATCTCTCTAACTATTTCCAAAGACTGCTGGTGAAACTCTATCGCCCGTTGATACTCTGCTAGAAAGTTGTAAGCATTGCCTAAACCCATTAAAGATAAGGCTTCTGAGTTGCGATCGCCTATCTGTCTAACTATTTCCAAAGACTGCTGACAGAACTCAATCGCCCGTTGGTACTTTGCCAGTGAGTTGTAAGCAGCACCCAAATTAGCTAAGGATTTGCCTTCAGTATTGTGATCGCCTATCTCTCTAGCTATTTCTAAACATTGCTGGAAGAACTCAATCGCCTTTTGGTATTGCCCCAGGTAGTTGTAAGTATTACCCAAATTCATTAAAGATAAGGCTTCTGAGTTGCGATCGCCTATCTCTCTAACTATTTCTAAACACTGCTGGAAGAACTCAATCGCCTTTTGGTATTGCCCCAGGTAGTTGTAAGCATTACCTAAATTACCTAAAGATATGCCTTCGGTATTGCGATCACCTATCTCTCTAGCTATTTCTAAACACTGCTGGTAGCAACCAATTGCTTGTTGATGTTGACCCAGGTAGTTGTAAGCATTACCTAAATTACCTAAAGATTTGCCTTCAGTATAGCGATCGCCTATCTGCCTAGATATCTCCAAAGACTGTTGATAGCAACCAATCGCCTGTTGGTACAGTCCCAGAGAGTTGTAAGTATTACCTAAATTCATAAAAGATAAGCTTTCTAAATTTCGATCACCTATCTCTCTAGCTATTTCTAAAGACTGATGTTCGCACTCTATCGCCTGTTGGTATTTTCCCTGGTAATTGTACGCATTACCTAAATTAGCTAAAGATTTGCCTTCAGTGTTGCGATCGCCTATCTGCCTAGATATCTCCAAAGACTGATGGCAGCACTCTATCGCCTGTTGGTACAGTCCCAGAGAGTTGTAAGGATTGCCAAGTGAAGCGAGAACATCCCTATATTTCCAGTTTGCTGTCTCAATAGTTTTCTCCCAAACTGCTATCAACTGCCTGTATAAGTCAACTTGGACAGTATAATAACCTCGCAAGGTCAAAAAAACATCGCAAGATTGTAATATGTTAAACGCCGAGTCATATTTTTCTAGTTGAAACCAGTGATAAAAAATTTCTAAATATTCTTTGATATCTTCTTTAGTCCGCCAAGGTTTTTGTTTAACATTCAAAAGATAGTAATTAATAGCTCGTTGATGTGCCTGTGTCTGATCGCCAGCCTGATACCGCACATATTCCAAAACCACGGGCTGAAAATCAAACCGCCGCTTACCATTGAGTTTTTCTACCAACAAAGAACGCTTAACCAGATTCCTTAATTCTCTCTCAATCTCTGTTTCTGAACTTCCCGGCAACACTGCTACTGCTGCGGCACTCTCAACCCCACCACGATAAACACTAATATTCAGCAATAACGCCTTTTGTAACTCATTCAACCGATTAAAACTAGCATCCAACACCAACACCATCCCCACATTTTCCCAGCGATGGATACCTACCACTTGAGAATCTGTCAACAACTGCCGTAAATTCCCTAAGCCTAAATCTGCTAACCTACTTAAATCCGCGTCTTGTGAATATTCTGCCTTTAATAAGTCTGCTACCAATCTCAACAGCAGGGGATGCCCACCTACTAATTTCACAAAATCCCTTAAATCTCCCCGAATGCCTAATACAGTTAACAGTGCTACTCCTTCTTCTACTTGTAAACCTTTCAGAGGTAGCCACTCAAAGCCTTTTAATTCCGGTCTTTCTCTGGTGGTGACTATTACCTTACTATTACCGCCATGTTCCACCCATGCTTGGAAAAAGTCGCTGTAGAATTGACTTCCCCACTGTCTATCTGGCTGTAATAAACTCTCCAGGTTGTCAATGATGAGTAAATATTGCCCAGATTGCAGACACTTAACTAGCGCCTGCATTAACTGCGCTTCTTGTTCTGGAACCGGAAAGCTAAATTCACGGAGAACTTGACGGGCTAAATCGCTAAAACCTGCGCCATAACTAACATCTGCCCAAAATCGCTTAGGGAAACCCTCAATTTCGTTATAAATTTTAGCTGCCAGCATCGATTTACCCGTGCCACCGATGCCTTCTATGCCAATTAGGAAAGTATTTTTATCAGTTAACCATTGCTGTATTTGGGCAATTTCTGCTGCTCTTCCTTGCCAGTAAGCCAAACTTTTACCAGGATTCCCTGCTTTGAGAACCCCCGGCGATTCTATTTTGGTGCTGCGTTCTAGCAACTCCAATATTTCTTGCTGTGCAACACCAAAAACAGCAATATTGGTGGTTACTTTGGGCTGTTGATATTCTTACTCAAGTCATAATTTGGATTATTAACGCTACCGGCTGTATTTATCTGTATACTTTCATCATAAGATTGAGCATTGAGACTAACAGAACTATCAGCAGATTTTGTTTCTTGCAAAATCTTGGCTATCTCTTGTGCCAATGCTGTATCAGAGTTTAAGATATCTTTTAATTGCGCCCGGAACGCTGCTTGGTAATCTTCATCCCCTGGATTTTTGGTTGCTGCTTCGGCTGCTTTTTTCGCGTCTGCGTTAGCCTCTACTCTGGGATGTAACTTTCCCCAAATCGCCTTGGCTTTATTCCAAACATCTTCACCTACTTTTTGAGATGCCCCTTCTACAGCTTTATTACCCACATTTAACAGAGATGGCAGATAGGGAGCGAGAAATTTAACGATTAGAGCTATTTCCATTAGTTTATGAGTACATACATTTTTACTAAGTATATTAACGCTTTTTCCCCTATCACCTTGATTCTTTTACCTTAAGGCGAAATTTAGCCCAATCATCTCAATACTGCGTAGGTTTTGAAGATTTGTAGCGACTGTTTTAAAAGTCAAGCAATCACTTTGTTTGTGGATATTTATGAAAGCGCTGCTTACGGCGGGCTACGCCTACGCACCTGTGTATTTGATCGCGGTGGGACAAAGTTTGGAGTATCTCAACACGACTTTGGAGTACCTTAAAACGACTTTGAAGTACCTTAAAACGACTTTGAAGTACCTTAAAACGACTTTGAAGTACCTTAAAACGACTTTGAAGTACCTTAAAACGACTTTGAAGTACCTCAAAACGACTTTGAAGTACCTCAACACGACTTTGAAGTACCTCAACACGACTTTGGAGTACCTCAACACGACTTTGAAGTATTGCCACTCTTCTATGAATGTTTTTCTCTCAGATAAGAGGCAGAAATAACAAGAAACCTCCACAGAAGTTTTATTTTTCTCCAAAGACAGCAAAACTTCTTCATGCAACAAGAGAAATTTGCTGATTATATTGTTAAATTTTGTAAAATTGATGTCTTCAAGACTAGAAACCTGATATCTAGATAGCTAAACTAACAAACAGTGCATCTGTACTGTTAACTATTAAAAGTAGATGTGGCGCTATAGCGTGAATGATCCCAGTACAACTTATCCTCAAAAACTTTCTTAGTTACCGTGATGCAACTTTAGATTTTCGTGGTTTGCATACGGCTTGTATTTCGGGTTCCAATGGTGCGGGTAAATCTTCACTTTTGGAAGCAATCACTTGGGCAATTTGGGGTGAAAGCCGCGCCACTGCTGAAGATGATGTGATCTATTCTGGTGCGAAAGAAGTTCGAGTTGATTTTACTTTCCAAAGCAACCAGCAAAAATATCGGGTGATTCGTACCCGAATTCGGGGAGGTACTAGCGTTCTGGAATTTCAAATAGAAATACCATCTGGGTTTCGCTCACTCACTGGCAAAGGCGTAAGAGCAACCCAAGATTTGATTTTAGAACATATCAAGCTCGATTACGATACATTTATTAATTCTGCTTACTTACGTCAAGGTCGTGCAGATGAGTTCATGCTCAAACGCCCGACGGAACGCAAAGAAATTTTAGCGGAGTTGTTGAAACTCAATCAGTACGATGATTTGGAAGAACGGGCAAAGGAATCTTCTCGTCAGTTCAAAGCCAGGGCGGTAGAGTTAGAGCGTTCTTTGGAGTCAATAAAAATTCAGCTACAACAACGCGAGACAACCGAAGCGCAAAGAGTCGAGTTAGAAGCCGAACTCAATCAACTGCAACAGGTACAAGCTTTTGATAATATTCAATTACAAAGTTTGCAAGTTGTCCAGCATCAGCGCCAAAATTGGGAACAACAACTCAGCTTTGTAAAGCAACAATACCAAAATCTTACCCAAGATTGCGATCGCCTCCAACAAGAACAATCAGCTATTGGCTCTCAGCTATCAGATTTAGAAAAAATATTACGCCAAGAAGCTGAAATTAAAGCTGGATACGCCCAATATCAAAGTCTCCAATCTCAAGAAGAAGCCTTTGCTACCAAATTTGAAGAATACACCCGTGCTGGGCAGACTCGCCAACAAAAGCAACAACAGCTTACCAAACAAATTCACGAAATCGAACGGCAACTGCAACAAGCCCAAGCCCAAATCGAAGCTTTGCAACAACAAGAGCGAGATATTCAGCAAACTCTGACTAAATCAGGTGAAGTAGAAGCTGCTCTGTCACAACTAACCGCAGCCCGTCACCATGTTGCTCGTTTAGATCAACTGCAAATGCAAGTTACTCCCTTGTTGCAACAACGAGCAACTTTACAAAGCCAACTCGATCGCACTCATGCTGGTTTAGTAGCGCGACTTGAACAACTGCAAAGTACTGAGAACCAATTGCAACGCCAGCACCGCCGCCAACCGCAACTGCAACAAGCGGTGATGGATGTAGCAATCCAGATTGAGGAACTGGAGAAAAAGCGGGTTTATCTACAACGAGTGCAGGAAAAAGGGCAAGAAAGGCGGCACTTTATCGAACGTCTGCAAGCTCATCAACGCGACTATGAAAAACTGCTGGGAGAATTAGAGCAGAAATTGCAAATGCTGCAAAATCCTGAAGCACTTTGTCCATTATGTGAGCGTCCTTTAGACGAACATCACTGGAGTCGAGTGGTGGAAAAAACCCAGGCTGAGTTAGAGGATACCCAAGGGCAGTTTTGGGTAGTCAGAGAACAAATGGCTGTGTCAGACAGAGAAATTCAGGTGCTTAGGCAGGAATACCGGGAAATTTCCCAACAGTTGGCGGGCTACGATGGTTTACGGGAACAGCGAGGACAGTTAGCAGCCCAGTTAGAAGCTACAACTGATGTCCAACAACAGTTACAAGAAATTGCTGCTGAAAAACAGCATTTAGAGCGATCGCTCCAAGCTGGTAATTACGCTCCCGATAAACAAGCCGAACTCCGGCAGCTAGACCAATATCTGCAACAAGCTAATTATAATGAACAAGACCACGCCCTTGCCCGGAGTGAAGTTGAGCGGTGGCGATGGGCAGAAATTAAACAAGGGCAGATTAAAGATGCAACTAAGCGACAAGCGCAACTATTAGCCCGAAAACCAGAATTACAATCCCAAATTGCTCAATTACAAGCCAGAATCCAGCAAGATCAGATTGATTCTGAATGTGCTAAACAAATCGCGGCTCTTGAGCGTCACATTACCGAAATTGGCTACAGTTCCGAGCAGCACAATAATTTGCGTATCGCTGTCCGCCAAGCTCAATCTTGGCATTTGCGGTATCAACAACTGTTGTCAGCCCAGCAGCAGTATCCGCAACTCCAGACGAGATTGCAAGAGTTAGAGGAATCCAGAAGCGCCAGAGTAACAGAGCGACAAAAACTCGGCGGACAAATCGAAAGCATTATCCAGCAACTACAAGCAACAGCTAACCCATCTACCCAAATTCAAGCTTTAGAGCAGCAGTTAGCAATACGCAGACGGCAACTCGATGAGCAAATTGCCAAATTAGGGCGTTTAGAGCAGTTGGCGCATCAATTAGAAACGCTGCAAATTCAGTATGATCAACAGCAGCAGCAACTCCAATCTTGCAAGCAGGAATATCGTGTTTACCAGGAATTAGCGCAGGCTTTTGGTAAAAATGGTATCCAAGCACTGATGATTGAGAATGTGTTACCGCAACTTGAAGCCGAGACAAACCAACTACTTTCGCGGCTGAGTGGCAATCAATTCCATGTCCAATTTATTACTCAAAAAGCAGGGCGTAGTGCTAAATCAACCAAGAAAAATGCCAAGCTGATAGACACACTAGATATTTTAATCGCCGATTCTAGAGGGACGCGATCTTATGAAACTTACTCTGGTGGAGAAGCCTTTAGAATTAACTTTGCCATCCGTTTAGCGCTGGCGAAATTATTAGCGCAACGGGCGGGGGCGGCGTTGCAATTGTTGATTGTAGATGAAGGTTTTGGTACACAAGATGCCGAAGGATGCGATCGCTTGATTGCAGCGATTAATGCCATCTCCTCCGATTTTGCCTGCATCCTCACTGTCACGCATATGCCCCACCTCAAAGAAGCTTTCCAAGCCAGGATTGAAGTGAATAAAACTCAGGAAGGTTCGCAGTTGAGTTTGTCAATTTAATTGAATTTTACTCGTGCATCCAGACCATAGGAGCGGAGTTTTTTCGTTAGCGCTTCTGCTTGTGCGCGATCGCCAAATGCCCCAGCATTCACATAATCTCCTAGATTGGATTGCTCTATAACGGCATCGGGTATATATTGTTGCACTTTAATCAGAGTATCATTATTAGAAATTGGTATTATTACTCTGTAAGGATTATTAGCAACTAATGTGTTGCCATTAATCTGAGGTTCTACATAGTCATTGGTGGGAGGTAATACATAGCGATTAGTCTCAGGTAATATATAGCCAGTATTAATAGGTACTACATAGGGATTAGTCTCAGGTAATATATAACCATTAGCCTCATTTCTGCTTGGTTGTTGAGTACCATATCCGTCTGTGGAGGCTCTACGCAATGCCTCCAAAACTTGGGCATTGGCGATGCCATCAACGGGTAGGCCATAATTTCGCTGGAATGCAATTACAGCATCTCTAGTCAAGGGACCAATATTCCCAGTGGGATTAATATTAAAAAAACCTAACTGTCGTAAACGGGCTTGTAGTTCTTTCACTTGTTGAGTCGAGAGACTTGATCTGGCTGAAGTCGGAGAATAACCCAGTAGTGCATTCCAAGTTTGTTGATTTACAACCCCGTTAGCAGATATGCGATACCTTCGCTGGAATGCAATTACAGCATCTCTAGTCATTGGGCCAAAATTTCCAGTGGCATTAGTATTCAAGTAGCCTAACTGCCGCAAACGCTGTTGTAACCTTGTCACGGCTGCACCAGTTTTGCCTTGAGAGAGAGTAGGGTATTGACCAACTGGCGATCGCGATGCGCCACTAGTAGCTCTACTTTGACATGCTCGTTGTAAGGCTTGTTGCGTATTAGCACCCACAACCCCATCAGCAGGTATTCTATTAGCTTGCTGGAATTTAATGACAGCATTCTGAGTCAAACTAGCAAATTTACCTGTCACCGGGCCGTTAAAGTAACCCAACTTTTTTAAACATCTCTGGCTACTGGTAACGTTAGCCCCACTACTTCCGATTTTCTGAAGTGCTAAAGCTTGCCCGGTTATACTCAGAAGCCCCGTAATCAATGCTACAGATAAAAGACGCATTGCAGCACCCGTAGATATATTTTTCCAATTCAAAAATTTGAAATTAACTACGATAGGAACACCCTTGACGTTTTCGGATGCCTCATAGACTGAGGCGAGCTTAGTTAAATAGCTATCTACCCCTGTTTTCACTTGCTTTTTTAGTTATGGCTATACAGAATTATACCAGCTCCTCTGTGTTATGTTTGTTTTATGTATGATACTTTACAAGTAATTGCTATTGAAATGCGTGTCTGCGTGTCTGGCTTAGGGAAACAGATGAAACTACGGACACACCTAATCTCTGTAGGGATGATCGGCGTGCTAAACAAATCATTAGACTTACCGAAAATGAGTCAAGACTATCATCTTTGAAGGAAAAGTTGACTCATCCGATATCGGTTTCCAAATAAATTCTTGCGTTTATTACGACATTAAGGCAAAAGCAGCAAGAGATAAGGGACTTCCAAATAAAAAAATATACCATCCCTGCGGGACGCTACGCGAACGTTATAGAGGCAGGGAGCAGGGAGCAGGGGGAGGGAAAGTCGTAGTGAAATCCAGAAATTTGGATAACTTATTTTTTGGAGTTCCCTAAGCATTCAGTCCTAGATTGGCTGACCTTCGAGAGGTAAAGTCAAGGGGAATGTTGCCATTCCACCTCCCAATGCCCCATGCCTATTGTTCATCAAGTTTTTCAGTATTACCTGCTTTTACCCAACCTTCTTGTTCGCTACCTTCCAAACGGATCTTTTGCCAGCCTTTATCCGCGCTTTCTTCCAAGATAATAATTTTTTGATTAAAACCCACTCCACCAATCTTTTCAGCTTGTTGATTTGGTTGCGATCGCAAACTCAAGCCTTCAGCCCAACTAACACGCCCCCGGTAAGCTCCCGATGGCAATGGTGTTGGTGATGGGGTAGCCTTTGGTGATTCTGTAGGAGCCGAGGTTGAGCTTGGAGAAGATTCAGCCTTTGTGTCGGGTGTAAGGGTAGATTTACTTCCAGGCTCAGTTGCTTTGGGAGCTTGGGCTTTCACCGAAGGACTATCGTTAGAATAAACGGGTTTGGCAGGGGGTATGCCAGTACGATTCATAAAATAGAGTGCAATTGCAGCGCCGCCACCTATTAGTACAGCGATCGCTAAGAAAAACCCAAGTATAAATTTTGTTAAGCCAGACAACATAGTTAAAACCTGATCACCAGTGGTCAATAGTCAATAGTCAATAATAATTCATGATTAACTGTTGACTACTGACTAGCAATTATTAACTAACTCATTATTGTAGCTACTGCCGAATGCGTTTACGTAGTACGCCGGAGACGTTCGCTTAAAGGATTGTGTTTCGATGCTAAACGCGCTCTCCCAGCCGCTGCCCATTCTTGGAGTTGCTGAATTTGCTCTACAGCAGTTCGCGCCAAGGGGATGATCTGACTGGCTGCTTCTAAAATGTCGTCAGTAGCAAAGTCGCGGTTTTGGCTAAATCCAATATGCATCGCTTCAATTAAAGTTTGCTCAATCTCTGCCCCAGAAAAATCGGGCGTTTCATATGCTAATCTTTCGATGTCATAACTTTTCAAGTTGTGGGGACGCAATCGGGATAGATGAACATCATAAATTGCTTTTCTCTCTTCTTGGGTGGGCAATCCCACAAAGAAAATTTCATCAAATCGCCCCTTACGGAGCATTTCCGGCGGTAAAGCTTGGATGTCGTTGGCGGTGGCGACGACAAACACGGGTGAGGCTTTTTCAGCTAGCCAGTTAATAAAAGTACCAAACACACGGCTAGCTGTTCCTGCATCACCTTTGCTACCAAGCCCGGCAAAGGCTTTATCTATTTCATCAATCCACAAAATACAAGGAGCAAGGGCTTCAGCTACTTGGATCATTTGCCGAGTGCGAGATTCTGATTCACCCACCAAACCACCAAATAACCTTCCCACATCCAAACGCAACAAGGGTAAATGCCAGTGATGAGCGATCGCTTTTGCCGTTAACGATTTCCCAGTTCCCTGAATACCCACCAACATTAAACCACGGGGGTGCGGTAATCCGTACTGTCGCGCCTTATCGGTAAATGAGCCTCCCCGGCGGATCAGCCAGTCTTTCAAGTTATCCAGTCCGCCGATATCAGAAATTTGCTCAGTGGCAGGGTAGAAGTCCAGGATTTGGGTTTGGCGGATAGTTTGGCGCTTTTCTTCCAAAACCAGATCCACATCTTCTGGTTGCAATTCTCCGTGGGTAGCGATCGCTTTTGCCAAAACTCGGCGAATCCTTTCCATCGAAAGCCCTTGACAAGAGCGCACCAAGTCATCTAAAACTTGACCAGAAAGTGAGTTACCAGTACTTTGTAACAAACGATCTATCTCAGTTTTAATTTCTGGGGCGGCGGGTAAGGGAAACTCGACGACTGTCAGCACTTCGGTTAAATCGTCAGGGATGGCGATGCGCGGCGACAGTAGGACAATATTTTTCGGTTGCGATTTGAGGAGTCTGGACAGATTTCGGAGTTTGCGGGCGATCGCTACATCATCTAAAAAGCGATGATAATCTCGGAGAATCAATACCGCAGGTGCAGAGGCTGGTAATTTTTCGATAAATTCTAAAGCTTGCAAGGGGTTACGTCGCCCAAATCCAACATCATTGGGGTTTCCTTGGTAGCCATCAACAAAATCCCAAGTATACACTGGGCGATTACCCTGGTTGGTTGCTTCTTCTCGGATAGCTGCTTCTACCCGTTCTTCCTCATAGGTGGGAATATAAATCAACGGGTAGCGGGCGCGTAGCAGCAGTTTAAACTCTTCACGGAAGTTCATATTTGGCTATCGTTATTAGTTCTTTCTTCTCTCATTGTTCAGGTTTGTATCGCCTCTAACAACTAAAAAACTAACATTTACTACTTTATAGCGGTTGGCAGTGCGATCGCTCTACGTGAGACATTTTTAAAGGCGATCGCTCTTTTGTAGTGATCGTGATTAGATAATTAGTATAAAAATAACTACTGACTTTTATTTAAGGAATTTTTTAATTCTTCAGCCAGTTCAGACAAAAAATTAGGTTTATTTTCAACAAGCCATTCTGTAAGCTTATAAGAGTGTTTAGTCTTTCTAAACTCCAATTTATTATTACATAATTCTTGAAACATACTTTCAAGTATCTTTGCACCGTGAATCTTAGCTAACCAATTATTATCTGAAACTTCTTCTCTTTTTACACCTTGAAGCCGATAGGATTTTTCCTGTTTTATTTTGTCAAGATATTGATGAACCTGAGTAATGTTGATAGGTATTTCTAACCATGTAGCTTCTTCATTAATTGTCACCGATATAGCTTCAGAATCAAGTAGATAATTCTCATACATAGGTAGGCGTAAAAAGGTCACACCTCTCTTTTTTAATTCTTGAATCTTTGTTTCTGTTTTACTTTCTCTATCGAATATAAATCCAATGGCTGGCGGAAACAGACTTGCTCCCGTTGTGAGTTTTGTATAAATATCAAAAACAAGGTCAGACCGTTTTCCATCCAAAAGAGCATCAGTGCTATTGACAGATAAAATTTTAATACCCATTAATGTTGTTTTTGCAACTTTCTCTAATATCAGTGGAAAACATTTTTCCTCAGTTTGTCCTTCCACCCAGAGAATACTATCAGCACCGAAAACGTCGGATAACCTAACTCCAAGTTCAGCTAAAATTTCGTTTTGTGACTCTATCTCTTTTGGATTTATTACTGATGCAGTTGTTTCACACTCTTGATATTGAAGCTTGATAATAGTAGATGGATTCGCAGATGTGATAATTTCTGGCGAATGAGTAGCAATAAAATATTGGTGTTGCGGAAATTGTTTAATAGTTTCTATAAGTTTTTTAGCTGCACCTGGATGTAAAAAAGATTGTGGTTCATCAATAATTAACGTTCTATGTTCTTCAGAAGAAACTAGAATATACAAAATGGCTAGTACTTGACTAACTCCACTTCCACAGGATGAAAGAGGAAGTGATAAATCATTTCTGTGAAGATTATCTGTATTCCAAACCAGGACTTCAACATTTGCATCATCTCTCATTACAACAGATATCCATTTTATTTCTGGCAAAATATCTGAAACTAATTTATTGAACTGAGCAAACATTCCTGGAATTTTACCCTGCAAGATAAAGAGTACTTCCGCAAGATTAGAAGCGTTTGATTTTAGGTTTGTATCAGCTTTACTCTCATATTTGCAAATTCCAATATTTAAACGTTCAGCCTGAAATCTATAAATACGATTTTGAAATTTATCAAATAATTTATAACCTATACTTTCTTGAATTTTTCCATTATAATTAACAAAAGGTTCTTGTACAATACCGTCTTTATCGGAATAAGAAGTAGTCTCTTCAATAACTATCTGGTCGCTATCATCATATTTAACTTTGTAAAAAACTTTCTCAAAAGCTTGTTTATATGATTCAAAATTAAGTAATTTTATTAAACTTCTATTTTCTATTTTTAGATTAGGCTGCAAAAATAAACTTGTCTGTATAAAATCAGGATTTTCTAAAAAATCTTTAAATTGTCTAACGGCGTATCTTACAGATTCGTCTATAGCGCTCATATATTGGTCATGATACTTATCTGGGTCATCTTCATATTTATCAGCAAAAAAATGATAGTTTTCAGTTGCTGCTCTAGGAATTCCAAGAATAAATAATTTTTTTATAAAACTTCGCACTTCTTCTTTATCAATATTCAAAGTAATTTGTATTTTAGATTCTTCTTGTATACTCGAAAGCTTATTTGGTAAAGTCTTTAAACTTCTGTGAGGATGATTTTCAAACTCTAGCGTCAGTACCTCAAGTAAAGAAGTTTTTCCCGCGTTATTTCGCCCAACAATAATATTAATACCTGGTGAAAATTCCATTAATCCAGAGTCGAGATATGACTTATAGTTAAATACTTGCAGCTTCTTAATAAACATTTTGTATCATTAATTGATTTAATTCTATTATTAGCAATTTTACTTATTTTGCCAAGTAAAACCGAAGAAACCCGGTCTCTTAGAGAAGCCGGGTTTCTATGGAAATAGATTAGCTTAGTAAACTACTGCATAAGTTGTAAGACTTAAAGTGAACAAGTAATGCACAGTAACGTGTATTACTATCCTGGAAGTTGCTTTTTTAGTGCTTCCAGAGAAGCCCAACGGTTATCAACTGGAGTTTGAGGAATATCGGAATTATCAACTGTACTACTTATAGGAATACCTGGACAATTGCGATTGCACAACTGGCGCAGAGGTACTGCCAAGCACATCTGTTCATACAGCCATTCGTTGGGATAAAAATAGCCATCGGGCGGCAGGGTTTCAAGCAACTCCTCCATAATCACTTCCCGCTCTAGGGGCAAGTCATCTACCTGATTTGCAGTTTCATCTAACCAGATGATTTCCTTTGTATCAAGCCCTAAGCGGCGATTGTATTGCTGCAAACAGCGGTTGCAGGTACAAGTAATAATTGTTTCTGCCTGAGCGGACACTTCCAGGTAATTGCCATGATGCTGCACGCGCACATGACCGCGAACTGGTGTCAACGTTTCCAGCCCAGGCAGAAATTCCTGAACCTGAACTTCCTCTGTCCGCTCCGATGCTCTAGTTAGCTGCGGAATATAAATTGCGTCCATAGGATTTGTGAGACATCCTCACTAAAAATTTATCTTTAATTAGCAGCAATTATACTGATGCTACATCTTTATTTTAGCTTTTAGGAACAAGAGAAATTTTGAAATTATATAGTTATGAGCTTCAGTTAACTCCTAACTCTGTCAATTTTAGATTTTGAATTTTGGATTGAAGCAAAAATCTAAAATCTAAAATTGAATAACTTCTAACCCTTAACTTCTTCCAACGAAGCTGGACGCACAACCAAATGACGATGCGGCTCTTTACCACGACTGAAGGTTTCTAAATCTCCAAACTCCTTCAAGAAGGTATGGATTTGCCGCCTTTCAGCAGAACTGAGGGATTTGATTTCCACTTCTCTACCAGAAAAGCGCACTTCATCAGCTGCTGCTTCTGCTAATGCGCGAATTTCGGCTTCTCTTTTAACCCGGTAGCCATTCAACTCAATAGTGTAAGAGGCTTGTTCCTCTGGTGGTTGGCTCAGGTTTAAAACCGAATTTGCTAGATACTGAATCGCATCTAATACAGAACCATCAGTACCAATTAATACCTGGATTTGTTCTGTCGTCAAATTAGTTTGGTCAATTGTTAACCAGTAGTTATCTGGTTCTGAGGGATCACCGTCTTGAGATTGGGCAGTTTCTAAATGACCCTGAATTTCAGCAGGTATTCCAGTGAGTTCCAGCAGGGTTTTTAACCACTGCTGACCTCGCTGCATGGGAATATTGCTCATGATCCCCCTGTCGCCTTTTTCTTGGCACTTTTTGGTTCAAATGGCAATGCCTTTTGTTCTGCGATTACTGCTTCTTTCTCTTGGGTTGCTACGATTTTTTGCAATTCTTCTGGTAGAGGTTCACGGGAGAGAAGATAAGTTTGTGCAGTTTGGAAAATATTACCAATCACCATATACATCAGCACCCCAGCTGGTAAGGGGAAGAACAAAAACATCCCAGAAAAGATTACTGGGGTGACTTTGTTAACTGTATCCTGCTGCGGATTGCCACCACTGGAATTTTGCCCAGAAAGCATTTGGCTAACATAAAGGCTGATTCCAAAGGAGACGATCATGGCTACAATATCCCAATGAATTGTGCCATCTGGATCAGTTGCGCCAACCCTACCTAAGGCATCAATAAATAGAAAGCCTTTGTCTGCTGCTAGTCCAGGAATTGTCCCTTGAATAGTGACTTCTCCAGGCTGCAAAGCTTCTAAATTGCCATCGGTATCAATTTTTACCCTATCTTCACCCTTGGTGACTTTCCAATCAGGAGTCAGCTTATTTTCTGGGTGTTCTGCTAAGAGTACCTGAAATGGTTTGCCCTGAACGGTCTGATATTGGATCTTAGTTTGTTCTCCCACCGCTAGTTTGTTACCACTAGGAAGGATTGCAGCTACTTTAACGTGTTCTCCATCAGCAATATAAATATTTTGAGGAGCAGTGGCAAAGGCTTGCGGTTGAATTTGTTCGATTTGTTCTGCGGGAAGAATTTGCAGGTTAACGCTGTAGTTCGCACTTGCAAAAGGCGAACCCCGCAAAGTAGCAAACAGCGCTAATAAAACCGGCATTTGCACTAGTAATGGAAAACAGCCTGCTAAGGGGTTGCCAAATTCTTTTTGAACATTGACCATTTCCTCCTGCTGCTTTTGCGGTTCATCCTTATAGCGCTCTTTGATTTCTGCCATCCGCTTCTGCATAAGAGGTTGTACAATTCGCATTTTCCGCATATTGCGAATTGAGCCAGCACTCAGGGGATAGAGCGCGAAGCGGACTATCAGGGTCAAAGCAACGATCGCCAATCCGTAGCTAGGCACAATACCATAGAAAAAATCTATGATTGGCAGCATCACGTTGTTCGAGAGAAAGCCGATACCAAAATCCATTATTCTGAATTCAACCTGAGGTACTGTAAACTGACTGAATCTAAGTTTATCTAAATCATAAATTATGTGCGACTACCCTTCGCTACGGATAGCCGCACATTCAAATGGGGCATTAGGCATTGGGTATTGGGCATTGGTTTTTCTCCCTTATCTCCCCTTGCTTGCTCCCATCACTTGTTAGCAGCAGCGCTATATTCGGGATTTTTCGCAGCAATTCTTTCGTTGATGTAGTCATAGACTTCCCGAAACTTAGGAATTGCACGCAGTTCGAGACGGCTGCCGTTTCTTAGGGTTAGCACCATATCTCCCCATAAGCCAATGCCACGGGGAACTGTGACAACTTTAACGATTTCTGAATAAATTATGTCAGTGCGATCGCGTCCCTGCCAACCTCCCGTCACGGTAATTCGGCGATCGGTGATGCGGAAACGCAGCCACAATGCCCTGACAATTGCCCCGACTGTTAATGGTATCCCGACAATAGTTAGCCCAATCAACAGGTTGACAATTAAATCCCCGATATGGGGGCCGCCTTCATAATAAACATCTTCACGAATTCCCATCGAACACCTCAGCTTGTGCCAACAACTGCTCTAATTCTTGCAGAAATTGTGGGCTTACGCACTTAGATTCTGCTGCTGTGGGTTTGACAATGAACACTAGCCGCCATCCTGGTGATAATTTGGGCAGCAAATTATGTAAAGCAGAAGTAATTTGCCGTTTGATTCGGTTGCGAACCACTGCCCTTTTGCTTACTTTTGTGCTTATGGAAATGCCAATGCGCGTACTGGCAAGATGTGCTGAGTCAGTTGCAAGTGTCGTCTGAGTGGCAGTGTCCAAAGAAGGTTTTGTTAAACATGGAGGCTTTAAGGCTCTCAATGTTAAATAAGAACCATGACGCCGAATCCCTTCCCGGAAAACTGCCTGAAAATCCTTGCGGGATTTTAGCCGATTTGCTTTAGGCAAAGCCACAGATGCTCTTTTAGCTCAATATGCCCTAAACGCTCAAACGGTGACGCCCTTTTTTTCTCCTAGCACTAATCACGTTTCTGCCATCTGGTGTCCGCATCCTAGCGCGAAAACCAGAAGTTCTTTTTCTCTTACGGCTAGTACCGCCCAATGTTCTTTTCATACTGTTCTCCTCTTAGGTGATTTTTATAAAAACTCACAATCTCTAATTGTATCACTTTATTAGGGAATTGGGAATTGAGCATAGGGCATTGCTTACACCCACTCAGCACTCTTTAAGAATTAATGCTTAAAATCCATGTTCCCAGGTAGCGCAATAGTGGCACATCACCAGGAGAGAGTACTTGACAGTTAAAATAGTAAACTCCACCGAAGGCTGGGTTTTTCACGTTAGACAAGACTACCTCAACTGCGCTACCTGCTGGCACCGGCTCTTGGGGAAAAATATTAATTAGCTTACCTTCTTTGTCCCACTTCACCTCAGAAAGCGGAACTGCTTTGCCTTTGACTCGGACTTCAATTTTTTTCTGGTCAAAAGTTCCTTTGTAATAATCAGGATAGTTAATGGCAAATTGACCAACTGCCAATTTCATTCTTTTCGCTGGAATCCTTAATATATATCGATCCCAACCATTAGCTTGTCCACCAAAATCTAACCGGAAGGGGAGTTGATTTTCGGATTTAATGCCGCTAAACAGGGTAAATCCAGGTAGACTTTGCGCCCAAGTCAAGGCTGGAAATGCAGTCATTAAACAGCTAGTCACGGCTAAAGCGGAAAGTAAACGTCGCATAATTGGGCTTCCTCTACCAAAATATAAATCTGTTATCTAAATAACCGTGTGTTAGTATTCGTTACTAAAGTTTACTACTCACTTCCTAACAATTGACGTTCAGTAACAATAAAAAGTGCCATCCTCCTTGATGCTTGGGCGGACAGCAATATTACTTAGTTGCAAATTTAACATATAATCTATTTGGTTTATTACCCTTACAGGCTGCTGAGTTGATGACTAGGTTGGTAAAATTTTGAACTAAATAGAAATACAGTTGGGATTAGATTGTGTTTCTAAATATGTATAAGTGTATCTAAATTTGAGAATTTTGTTATAAAAATTGAGGTGTGGCATCAGCGATCGCCAGTTAAGTTGGGCTAAATTGATTAAAATGAGTTGGAATCGAAGTCGTAATCATTAAAATTTGATTGGGAAATTATAAAGCTTTCAAAATTTTGTCAATATTACTCTATAAGAAAGGAATACTAAAATTTCTCAATCCCGAAAACAAGCTGAAGATAAAGATGCAAAATTTGGGAATCAATTTAGGATGTGCAATACGTAACCCTGTTTGCAACTATCTGAGAATATGACATCTGCGAACGGCAAAGTCAGGCTTTGCCTGGATAGCTAAGAGTGGGAGAGGAAAGTTTCAAGGTTCAATCTACAAGTATAAAGTCATGGCTGATTTTGCCGTCTAAGTACTATGAGTGCGGGATATCCCTCATCTAGACAATCGCTTACTTGGCAGAGATTAGGTATTTATCTTCAGGAGATTTCATGAGAATAGCAGTTGCTAAAGAAATTGAAGTTTGTGAACGTCGTGTGGCATTAATTCCTGACACTGTTGCTCGATTGGTAAAACAAGGTTTGGAAGTTTGGGTGGAAACAGGTGCAGGAGAGCGATCTTTTTTCAAGGATCCTGACTATGAAGCAGCAGGAGCCACAATAATCAGCGATACTGCCAAATTATGGGGCGAAACAGATATTCTGCTGAAAGTCAGTCCACCTCAAGAACGAGAAGATGGGCGCTCAGAAGTTGATTTGTTGAAGGAAGGAGCTGTATTAGTCAGTTTCCTCAATCCTTTGGGAAATCCTGTTGTAGCACAGCAACTAGCAAATCGGAAAGTCACAGCCTTGAGTATGGAAATGATTCCCCGTACTACCAGGGCGCAAAGTATGGATGCTTTGTCCTCGCAAGCTTCATTAGCAGGTTATAAAGCAGTGTTAATTGCCGCAGCTGCATTACCGAAATATTTCCCGATGTTAACCACAGCCGCAGGCACGATCGCTCCAGCGAAAGTATTTATTATGGGTGCTGGTGTAGCCGGATTGCAAGCGATCGCTACCGCCAGACGCTTGGGAGCAGTAGTAGAAGCCTTTGATATCCGTCCCGCCGTTAAAGAAGAAGTGCAAAGCTTAGGGGCAAAATTTGTTGAAGTCAAATTAGACGAAGAAACCGTCGCCGCAGGTGGTTACGCCAAGGAAATCTCTGAAGCTAGCAAACAACGTACTCAAGAAGTTGTTGCTGAACACATCAAAAATTCTGATGTCGTAATTACCACCGCCCAAGTTCCTGGAAGACAAGCACCACGGCTCGTCACAGAAGAAATGGTGGCACAGATGAAACCAGGTTCAGTGATTGTAGATTTGGCCGCTGAACAGGGTGGTAACTGCGCGTGCACCGAACCCGGTAAAGATATTGTATGGAACGGCGTAACAATTATCGGCCCCATTAATCTCCCATCATCGATGCCAATTCACGCCAGCCAATTGTATGCCAAGAACGTTACGTCATTGATGCAACTGCTAATTAAAGACAAAACTTTGCAGGTTGATTTTGGCGACGACATCGTTGATGCAGCTTGCGTTACCCATGCTGGTGAAATTCGCAATCAACGAGTGCGGGATGCGCTACAAGCTTTGACTACTCAACAACCGGCGGTTAATTAGGGAGATGAGGGAGCAGGGGAAGTAAGGGGAGATAAGGGAGAAGAACCAATGCTCCATGCCCCATGCCCATTTACACAAGGAGTTTTTATTTCATGACAGAGGCATTACTTGCTGCTTTGTTTGTATTTGTTTTGGCATCTTTTATCGGCTTTGAAGTCATCAACAAAATACCACCGACTCTACACACACCCTTAATGTCAGGCTCAAACGCGATTTCTGGCATTGCGGTACTTGGAGCAATAGTTGCTGCTGGTGCAAGAGACACAAGTGTGTCCGTAATTCTCGGTTTGATTGCTGTGGTATTGGCAACAGTCAACGTTGTGGGTGGTTTTTTAGTGACAGACAGAATGTTGCAAATGTTCAAGAAGAAGGAGATTAAGGCGTGAGCGACTTTTTACCAACTGGCATTCAGCTGACGTACTTAGTCGCTGCATCGTTATTCATTCTGGGCTTGAAGAAGCTGGGATCACCTGCTACAGCGAGAAACGGTAATATTGTAGCGGCTGTGGGGATGCTGCTGGCGATCGCAGCAACAATGCTAGATCAGCATGTGTTGAACTACGAGATGATATTGTTGGGCTTGGCGATTGGATCAGGAATTGGTGCGATCGTTGCCTACAAAGTCCAAATGACCGAAATGCCCCAAATGGTGGGTTTACTCAACGGTTTGGGTGGTGCAGCTTCGGCACTAGTAGCTGTTGCTGAATTCTGGCGGTTATTAGATAGTTCGCAGCCGATACCCCTAGATGTGAACATTTCCATACTATTGGATGTGTTAATCGGTGGTATTACCTTCACAGGTAGTTTTTTAGCCTTTGCCAAATTGCAAGGTTTAATTAGCGGTTCTCCGATTACATTTCCATTCCAGCAACCATTTAACCTCTTGCTTCTGGGTGCTTATATAGTAGGTAGTGCCTATTTAATCATCACACCCGATAGCTTACCCATATTCTTGGGAGTGGTTGGTGTTTCATTGGTGCTGGGCGTGATGTTCGTCATCCCCATTGGTGGTGGGGATATGCCAGTAGTAATCTCGCTGTTGAACTCGTTGTCAGGTGTGGCGGCGGCGGCGGCTGGTTTCGTGGTGATGAACAATATGTTAATCATCGCTGGTGCTTTGGTAGGAGCATCGGGCTTAATCCTTACCGAGATTATGTGTAAGGCGATGAACCGCTCCTTATTTAGTGTGCTGTTCAGCGCTTTTGGTACAGGTTCTAGTTCGGGTGGTGGTGCTGCTAGTGGTGGTGCAACCGATCAAAGCGTCCGCAGCATCGATCCTGAAGAAGGAGCGATGATGTTGGGTTATGCCCGTTCTGTGGTAATTGTGCCTGGTTATGGTATGGCAGTTGCCCAAGCGCAACATAGCGTCCGGGAATTGTCAGATCAGTTAGAAAAAATGGGCGTTGATGTCAAGTATGCCATTCACCCCGTTGCTGGTAGAATGCCGGGGCACATGAATGTGTTGTTGGCAGAGGCAAATGTGCCTTATACGCAGTTGTACGACATGGATGATATTAATCCCCAGTTCGATCAAGCGGATGTGGCTTTAGTAATTGGGGCAAATGATGTAGTAAATCCGGCGGCGCGGAGTGATACAAATAGTCCGATTTATGGTATGCCGATTTTGGAAGTTGATCGGGCGAAGCAGACGATTGTAATTAAGCGTGGGATGAGTACGGGTTTTGCCGGTGTAGATAATGAGTTGTTCTACAAAGATAAAACTACGATGCTTTTTGGTAGTGCGAAAGATATGGTGGCGAAGTTGGTTTCGGAAGTGAAGCAACTTTAACGAACCGCAGAGGCACAAAGAGCGCGGATTAAAGAAACAATTAGAGAGTTGGCTTGCCTTGGGGGTATGATGCTTCTAAGGCAAGTTTTTTTGTTAAAAAATTACATCTAACGTAAAGGTACAAAGAATAGAAAGTTTATTTATTATAAAGTTGATAATTTAGGAAAATTTTCAGTTTGGTTATTTTACTTGACATTCCATGTATACTCAATTACTTTTGACTAACAAATTTTAATTTTTCAAGTAAAATAATAGAGTTATGTTAAGTCAAGATTTTTTTAATGATGAGCTTCTAAAAAGAAGAATCGATACATTTTATGGATATGGTAATTATAAAGGAAATTATTGGTTTATTGGTATAGAAGAAGCAGGAGGAGATTTTAACGAAATTAATAAAAGAATAGAAAAATGGTCAGAGAGAGAACAGAAGGAAATAGAAGATATTGCAGAATATCATGAAGCTATCGGATATGGGGCGAGTTTCAAACCAGGTGCAAAATTGGATGTGCCAGTCTGGAGGACATTAATTCGTATTATATTGAGTGCTAAAGGAAAAGATAATATTGACCTAGAAGATATTCGTAAATATCAAATAGAGGAACTAGGTAGAAAAGATAAAGAGACTTGTTTGTTAGAATTATTACCTTTACCCTCACCATCTCTTAAACATTGGATATATGGTGAATATTCTAAGCTTACTTTTTTATCTAATAGAGATACTTATGAAAATTATTGTCTAGAAAAGCGAATAAATCATATTAGTCAAAGAATAAAAGAACATCAACCTAAAGCTGTTGTTTTCTATGGTATAGGATATGAATCTTTTTGGAGAACAATAACTGATGTTGAGTTTTCAGCAACTTCAGAAGGTTTCTTAATTTGTAAAAATAGTCAGACTGTGTTTGTTATAGCTAAACATCCTGTAGCTATAGGTGTAACAAGTGAATATTTCCATAATATTGGTAGATCAATTGCTACTAAAATAGCGGAAAAACCATTATTTGCGTAGTTTGTGGCTCGTTTAAAAAAGGTGATCGCCCTCTCCTCTCTCTGTGTCCTCTGTGCCTGGAGTGGTTCGTTAAAAAGAGCGATCGTCTGCAAAATCTTCAGCGTGCGATCGCTCTGGCAATATAATTAAGATTGTAGTGTAATACTGCGTGGATCAACAACTACAATTTCAGAAAAACGTTTAAAGTCATCAATATTAAATGTAAGTAGATGTGTAATCTGGTGTGTTATCATCGCCGCAACTAAACGTGCATCATGCACCTTTTTTCCCATGACTTGGTATTTAATAATTAGAGATTCCCATTCACTAAAAATAGCAGGTATATCAAGGTGTAGTATAAATATCTTCTTAAGTTTATCAGTTTCTTCTACTGCTTGAGCCGTGGATAAACCTAAACCATTACTATTAATTGATCTTGTAGCAACAGCCCAAAACTCAATGAGATTCTGTGGAATAATATATAATAGTTCCCCTTGTCTCTTGAGCATCAATATGGCTCTTTGAGTATCAAAGTGCATTGGGCTATTCTTCTGCACCAAACGCAGCAAAATATTAGTATCCACCAAATAACTCATAACATTTCATCTTCTCTGGTGTAAATACTCTCTCGACTAATCGCTCCGTCTGAAAGTACTGGCGCTAAAGAAAAAGCAGGACTATTTATTAAATCTGTTAATATAGCTTCCCATTCTTCATGAGTTGATACTTGATAAAGAAAACTTTCTTCATGGCTCGTTAAACTGTTTTCAATCAGAGATGCAAGATAAGCTTCTACTGATAAACCTTGTGCAGCAGCTTCAGCAATGAGACGAGCCTCTATTTCTGGTTTCAATTGTAGCTGTATGATCATTTGTTGTCTCCTAATTCCCTGAGTTGTAGAAGTTTTCATCTGGATAATAGCAAAAGTCTTCTCCCTCTAAGTTTGAGAATGTACTTAATTCACTACCAGGTGCATAATCTGCAATAGCTGTCATTGCAGCTAGTGTTAATTGGCGTTTTTGCTCATCTTTGGTAAGTGAGTGTTTTTCTTGAAGAACTAATTGCAGGGCTGACTCAGCTATCTTCAGGCGATCGCTTATGCTCAGGTTTGGGAGTGCTTGGAGAATTTCTTTAGTTTCCATATTAATTCATAGAGCAACTTATATTACTAATGCTAGTAAAATTATAATAAGCGATCGCCTGCAAAATCTTCAGCATGCGATGCCCCTCTTCTTCCTCTGTGTACTGTGCGCCTCTGTAGTTCTTTAAAAGAGCGATCGCTAAATCTCGACGGTGCGATCGCTACCTTAAGTTACACCAACAATTAATGAACTTAACTTATATAGGTAATCGCCTTACCCGGAAAGTTTCATTATCGCCTGATTTCTTTCTTAACTAACTATCGTTTTATTGGGATTTCTATCCAGAACTCACAGCCTTTGCCAGGTTCAGAAACACACTTGATCTTACCGCCGTGTTTTTCCACAATAATTTGGTAACTAATAGATAACCCCAAACCAGTACCTTGTCCAGGTTGTTTAGTGGTAAAGAAAGGTTCAAAAATGCGCGATCGCATTATCTCTGGAATCCCAGAAGCATTGTCAGCAATGCGAACCAGAATAGTATTCCCTTCGAGGACTTCTGTACGAATCAAAATTTTAGGATTGTCAATTATTTTTCCACTTTTTTCTGAGTTTTCTAGTGCATCAATCGCATTGTTGAGAATATTCATAAACACCTGGTTTATCTGGGCTGCATAGCAGACTACTGAGGGCAATTCACCATATTGTTTAACTACCTCAATAGCAAAAGAATTAGTCTGTGGTTGCAGTCGATGTTGTAAAATTAGTAAAGTACTATCGATGCCTTCATGAATATCAACGGGCTTTATTCCTGTTTCATCAAGTCGAGAAAAAATTCTTAATGACAAGACGAGTTGAGAGATTCGCTCTGCCCCCATCTTCATTGAAGTTAGAATTTTGGGCAAGTCATCACTAATGAAATCTAAATCCAGTGCTGCTACTTGCTTTTTAATTTCCTCTGTTGTCTTAGGATACTGTTTCTGATATAGACGTAGTAATTTTAGTAAGTTTTCGGCATGTTCAGTAACATAAGTGATGTTGCCGTAAATGAAACTAATCGGATTGTTAATTTCATGTGCAACGCCAGCAACTAACTGCCCTAAACCTGCCATTTTTTCACTTTGAATCAACTGGCTTTGAGTGTTCTGTAATTCTTTAAGAGTCTGGGTGAGTTCTTCTTTTTGACGTTGAGTTTGTTCGAGTAATTCCGCTTGCTGAAGCCCTACCCCTAATTGAGTACCAATCTGCATCAGCAAATCTACCTCATCTTCTTGCCAATCACGGGGTTTGATATTTTGATAAGCTGCTAGTAATCCCCAAAGTTGCTTACCCTGAAAAATCGGCACAATTATATATGCCCTAGCCTGCATTAGCTCAAGCAGGGCAATATGACAGATAGAATAATTGACGCTGTAAATATCTTTAATAACAATACTTTTACCATTAGCGAAGTTTCTGCCTTGGGTTTTTTGCAAGTAATCATCTGCGAGCGCAGGTACAATTTCCCTTATTGGTGTCCAACCTTGGGCTAAAGACTCAGCCACAAATTCGCCGCTCCAATCAGTCCTGAATTGATAGATTGTCACTCGTTCAACTTCCAATAGCCGCCGGACTTCTTCTGTACTGGTGGCAAAGATGGTATGAATATCAAGAGACTGGCGAATTTTCTCCACCGTTGCGGCTAATGCCTTCTCTCTTTCGGCTGCTTTCCGTTCTCGTGCAGCAGCTTGAGCCAGTTTTTGGGTCTGCACCTGCATCTGTTTCAACGACTCAGCTTGCTGTAATGCTACCCCTAATTGAACGCCAACTTGCGCCAATAAGTTGATTTCCTCATCTTGCCAATAGCGAGGCTGGGAATTTTGATAAGCTACTAGCAATCCCCACAACTTCTCGCCCTGAGAAATTGGGACGAAAACTTCATTCCGTGCATACTTACCCGCTTGCTTTCCTTGTACAAGAACGCCTTCTGTCAAAGGTTGTGGCTTAACTATCGGTGTCCAACCATCAACAATAGAATCAGCCACAAATTCGCCACTCCAATCAGGATAAAAGCGGTAAATTGCTACTCGTTCTACTTCTAATAGTCCACGGACTTCTTGAGTTGTGGTTTTAAAGATGGCTTCAATATCAAGAGACTGACGAATTTTTTCTACGGTGGTGGCCAATGCCCTTTGTCTTTCAGCAGCTTTGCTAATCTCTGCTGCTTGGATCTGCATTTGTTGGATAAATTCTGCTTGCTGTAAAGCTACACCTAGTTGGGTGCCTACTTGGGTAAGCAAGTAAACTTCATCTTTTTGCCAATCACGGGTTCTGGCATTTTGGTACACTGCTAGCAAACCCCAGAGCTTCTGACCGTGGTAAATGGCAACGATCGCATAAGCTCTTGCTTGATATATCTCTAAAATTTTAATGTAGCAGTTGCTAAAGCCCGAATTGTAAATATCATTACAAACACGGTACACTTCACAGCGACTGAAGCTACCACCCTCTGTATCTTGTAAGTAGGTGTCAGTGACTGGAGGTTTAGCTAAATCTTTGGCGCTACATTTACTGACGTTTTCATTCAATTCCGGGCGCTGCAATTGCTCATGTATCAGCGAAATCCAACCCTCTGCTACTGATTCAAACACGAATTCACCACTCCAATCGGGATTGAAGCGATAAATAGCCACGCGATCAGCATTTAGCAGCTGCCTAAGTTCTACGGTAGTTGTGCGGAAAATGCTTTCCAAGTCTAGGAATTGACGAATCTTCTCAATGGTTATGGCTATAGTTCTTTGCCATTGAGCTGCTTTTTCTCTGGCTTTTGCTTGTGCTAATTCTGCTGATTGTAGTTTTACTTGTTCCAGGTAATCTGCTTGTTGCAAAGCAACTCCCAAATGTTCAGCAATCAGTTGCACAAACTCAATTTCTGATGCTTCCCATTCGCGAGGACTACTACACTGATGAATACACAATAACCCCCATAAATGTTTACCTTTGATTAAGGGGACAGTTATATTGGCACGTACTTGGAATCTTTCCAAAATCTGGATGTAGCAATCACTGGCATTAACTTGATAAATATCGGCTATTGCTCTAATCCGACCCTGCTGATATAGTTTTGCAAACTCCTCACTAAAGCAGTGGTCGCGCAGTTTAGCTGCTAGTGCCGAATCCCATTCTGCTGCCACATCTTCATAGATAAATTCCCCTTCCCATGCTAAATCAGGATAGAAACGAAACACGCTAACCCGATCATTTTTCAGAAGTTGGCGAACTTCAGTAACTGTAATTTTGAAGATCACGTCAATATCTAAAGACTCGCGGATACGTGCGATAACTCCAGACAACGCTTTTTGTTGCTCATTCTGACGCAAGCAGGATGTCACATCTGAATGAGATTCTTGCTGTTCTAAATTTGGTGCTATGGGTTGAGTAGTAGAGGAGTGTTCCATTCCCAGTGGGACTTTAAATATTGAAAGTCTTCTAGCTTATGATTCCCCTAGCGATCGCAAATTTAACAGTTATTTCCTGGGAATGGCAAAAAACAGTGTAGGGACACGATAATATCGTGTCCCTACAAAAACATTTTTCAACCACGAGAGAATTATCGCCGCTTGGGAGTGGCGCTGCGGCTGATGCGTTTGTCTTCATCTCGGCGACGGCGATCTCGCCAATCTGCCACGGTTAAATAACCAATACCACCAGTGACTACTACAAGTAGTACTACGGCAACTAAAGTTAAAATACTCAAAAATGGACTTTCCACGATGCCTCTACAGTCCGTTACGTCCCCAAACTACCATTGCAATTGACCAAGTGAACACAACTAACAGTGATACCCAACCTAGTGTCAAAATCTCCATAGTCCCGCTTTTCAAATGATTACAAAAGGTTTCTAATATTTATCATACAGGGATTAGGCAGGCTGAGATTTTTTTTATAAATGCCATTGTAACTTTTGCGTGCGATGTCTACAACGGGCTACGCCTACGCCAACACACACGATTTTTTGTTGGTACGCTAGTACTTCAAGCATTCATTAAAGACAAATGTAAAAAAATAGCGATCGCGCTTTCCGACTTGATAGTTTGGGAATACTAGGGTCATGGATATATATTTCAAATCCACCAACCCCTAGTATAATGCCGACATTTTTCAACTATCCTTTCCAATCAAACGGTTTTATTCCCCACGGACATTGTTATCTCTGGCAAACTGGATTAGTTTGGCTGCACATTATTTCTGATGCCACAATAGCTCTAGCCTATTATTCCATTCCCTTCTTACTAATTTACTTTATTTCCAAGCGCAAAGACGTTCCTTTCAATGGAATCTTTTTATTATTTAGTGCTTTTATCATTGCCTGCGGTACTGGGCACTTGATAGATATTTGGACGCTTTGGCATCCAGACTATTGGATTGCAGGTGGTTTAAAAGCTGTAACTGCCATTATTTCTATATATACGGCATTTGCGTTATTTTATCTCATACCTCAAGCTTTAATACTACCTAGCCCAGCCCAGCTAGAAGCTATCAATCGAGTGCTTTCAAGTGAAATTTTAGAGCGCAAGCGCATCGAAAAAGAATTACGCGTTGCAGAAGAAGTTGCTCAAAACTCCAGCCAAGCCAAGAGTGAATTTCTTGCCAATATGAGTCATGAACTCCGCACACCTCTTAACGGCATCTTAGGCTATACACAAATTCTCCAACGTACAGAATCTTTGAGTGATAAAGGACGTAAAGGACTCAGCATCATTTATCAATGTGGTTCTCATCTTTTAACCCTAATTAATGATGTCCTAGATCTCTCCAAAATAGAAGCCCGGAAACTAGAATTGTATCCTGTTGATTTCTACTTGCCTGCTTTTATAGATAGCGTAACTGAAATTTGCCGCATCCGGGCAGAACAAAAAGTCATCGCATTTCACGTTGAACTCGATCCTGATTTACCAACTGGTATTCATGCTGATGAAAAACGCTTGCGGCAGGTACTGATTAACTTGCTTAGTAATGCCATGAAATTTACTAATCAAGGCAGTGTCACCTTCAAAGTTCAAGTCCTTGGTAAAGAATCAAATGGCAATGGAAAAATTAACTACAAAATTCGCTTTCAGGTAGTAGATACTGGTACGGGTATAACCCCTGAACAAGTCGAGAAAATTTTCCAGCCCTTTGAGCAAGTGGGAAGTCAGAAACGACAATCTGAAGGTACAGGCTTGGGATTAGCAATCAGCCAAAAAATTGTTTTATTGATGGGTGGTCAAATTCAAGTGCAAAGTACCTTATGCGAAGGTAGCACTTTCTGGTTTGAGGCAGAATTGCCAGAATCTAAAGAGTGGGCAAAGGTTTCTAGAGTAGTTGAAGAGGGAACTATTATTGGTTATCAAGGGCAAAGGCGCACCATTTTGATTGCGGATGACAAATGGGAAAACCGATCAGTAATTGTAAATTTACTAGAGCCAGTTGGGTTTACTGTTGTAGAAGCTAGTCAAGGTCAGGAAGCATGGGAGCAGGCTCTAGCCTACAAACCAGACATGATTATTACTGACTTAGTGATGCCTAAATTGAATGGATTTGAGTTGATCGAACGTTTGCGTCAGTCTGGACCATTTAAAAAGATTGCTGTCATCGCTTCGTCAGCCAGCGTGTTTGCAATTGACCAGCACAAGAGTATTGATGTAGGTGCAGATGCATTTCTACCAAAGCCGATAGAAGCTGAAACGCTGCTGGAAATGCTACGGCAATTTTTGCAATTGGAATGGATTTTTGACATTAAGGTAGACGCAATCAAAAAAATCTCTACAGGTGGTTTGGATAAACAAAATGATGAGAGGATTTATCCTGCCAAAGAGGTTTTACAACAATTACTAGAACTTGCACAGGATGGCGATATTCAAAATGTTTTAGAACTAGCTGAACAAATTTCTGCATCTAATGATAATTTAGATGTTTTTGTCCAGCAGCTCGTCCAGCTTGCTAGTAATTTCCAACTCAAACGTTTGGAAACCTTTATTCAAGAATACATCAACTAATTTCAGTTAAATTTTAATTTTCAACTCATCATGAGAAACCCCCCAAATAACGGATTTATTTTAATTGTGGATGATAATCCGACAAATTTATCTGTCCTGTGTGCAGCGCTCAATACTGAGGGTTTTCGTTTCCGTGTTGCAGTCGATGGAGAAAGCGCGATGGCTCAAGCCGAACGCAATCAACCAGAGTTGATTTTGCTGGATGTACAGATGCCGGGTATTGATGGATTTGAAACTTGTCGCCGTCTCAAAGCTAATCCTGTCACTGAAAACATTCCGATTATTTTCACCACTGCCTTAGCGGATACGGAAAGCAAAACGAAGGGATTTTCCCTTGGTGCAGTAGACTATATCCCCAAACCGTTTGCACAAGAGGAAGTTATTGCTAGAGTGCGCGTACATTTACAACTCAAACAATTGACTGAATCTTTGGAACAACAAGTTAGCGATCGCACCAAGGCTTTGCAACAAGCGCAAGTCCAACTAGTGCAGCAAGAGAAACTATCAACACTCGGAGAGTTAATTGCTGGTATTGGCCATGAAATCAACAACCCCATCAGCTTTATTTCCAGCAATATTCCACCCTTGGAAGAATACATTTCAGGAGTAACCGAATTACTTCTACTGTATGAACAGGAGTATCCAAACCCAACAGCCAAAATTACCACTGCTATTAAGGACTTGGATTTGAGCTTCGTTCTCGAAGATATGGGGAAAATTTTGAACTCACTCCAGCTAGGAAGTGAACGAATTCAAAACCTTTCTAATTCACTCCGCACTTTCTGTCGTTCGGATAGTGATAACAAAATATTTGCTGATTTGCACCAAGGGCTAGATAGTACGTTAATGATTTTGCAACACCGCCTCAAAGCTAATGGCGATCGTCCCCGTATTGAAGTTATTAAAAGTTATGGAGTATTACCAGAAGTAAGCTGCTATATTGGGCAGATGAATCAAGTATTTATGAACATTTTGGCGAATGCAATTGATGCCCTTGATGAAGCTATAACGCTGGGCAAAATGAGCAATCTAATTCCTCAAATTCAAATTGCAACAGAAATATATTCTGAACAATTAGTTGTAATTCGGATTGCTGACAATGGGATTGGTATTCCTGAACGGCTAAAAAAACGTTTGTTTGAGCCTTTGTTTACCACAAAAAGCGTTGGAAAAGGCACTGGACTTGGCTTGTCGATCGCCTATGAAATAGTTGTAAAGAAACACAAAGGTGTATTAGATGTAAATTCTCAACCAGGCCTGGGAACCGAGTTTATTATCAGAATTCCCACATAAGGGCAGCATTTAATTGATTACAAAACTGCTGTAGGATTTATCATACTTAAGAGTAAGGAAAACTTTCCCTAATACCTAATCCCTAATTTCTATATAGAGTGAGCGTAACTTTAGATACTCAATTAATGGCAGAACGCATAGAATCCCTCAAAGCTGGAATAATTGGGGGTTTATCTGTGTGTTTTGCTTTTGCGATCGCTAGTCTTGTGAATAATTTAGTACTAGCAAAGTATTTTCAGATACTCGCAAGTCTGCAAAGTCATGTTAACTGGCACTTGTGGGTGAGTGGTGCAGTTGCAACTTTTACTGGTTTACTATTTGGTGTTACTTACCGCTACATCATCCGCTCGGATAAAAATCCCCAACTCAAAGTCGGTGGTGTGCTAGCGTTTGGCTTGGTGCGGGGATTAACTCAAATAGAACTTGGGTGGAATTGTAATAGCACAATTTGGCCTTTTTTAGTGTTAGCTGGAGAAAGTTTGTTATGGTTTGCGCTAGCTGCGATCGCTCTTGATATTGCGATTCAACTCCGTTGGATTAAACCTTTTTCATCAATCTAATCTAATTAAGTATGGTTATCTATTAGCTAATATGAAAACTAAAAGATCCCACTATTCTCTGAACGCTAACGCAACCCTGAGCTAGACTACAAGTGTAATCCCTACATGGCAGAAAACCTTTGTGAAAGCGAGATGGATTATCACAGCAGTTTCAGCAGCACTATTTTTCGGCGGTAGCCTGCTGACATCACTGCGTGATCCTTGGTTTCAAAACTTGCAGCGTCCCGGCTGGTTGACTTTTGAATTTCTCATCCCATTTATTTGGACATTCATTTGGGTCTGTCTGACAATCTCAGCAATTATCGTTTGGGAGAAAACCTCAAAACAGTCTCGTCCTTGGCTGTTGATGGCTATGTATGCAGCGATCGCCCTATTAACCTCAGTTTACAGTCCCATTGTGGTAGAACTTCGCAGCCTAACAGGTGGAATGATTGCTGGTGGCTTGGCAACACTTTTAGTCTACATTTTGGCATTTCTGGTTAAGCCAATTTCCCAAAAAGCCTCCTGGCTATTTCTACCCTATGCTCTCTGGGGCCCTTTCGGTACTTATCTCACTTGGCTATTAATTCAACTTAATCAGGGCGCAGCTAAATAAACGTGACGGAAGAAGACAGGCGATCGCTAGTGTTACCAACTAAAGAACCTACATATTAAGTAGCTCTCGGTACTCGTGCAGCATCAGATTGAAAATTATTATTTCTAGCCAAAAGGATGTTTGGAGGATAAATTTTTCTTATTGGGTGAGTATTCAGAGCAATTCATTGCTTCTTCGGTGAGAACAATAGAAGGATTTACTGCACATTTTAGATAATGATTATTGGAATAAAAGCTACAGTTTTTACAGGGAAGTTTGTGTATAGCTTTGGAGGGAAACACCATTTTATAATCTAAAAGTGCCCGGATTTTTCGCAATATTAGGAAAAAAACCATCCAACTAATTATAAAGCCAACAGGAGATAAAGATATCGCTATATCAGTAATAGTTAATTCATGCGTTTGTCCTTGATCTTTTTTTGCTTCACTAACGATTACTTGATGTAAATTACTATTGGTTGCTACGGTTTTTGGAAATATTTGAGTAGGATACATATTATTTACCTTTTGCTATTCTTTAGTGTCTTTATTTGTGATAGCCGGGTAACTCACTAGTTATTTGGAAAAACATCCTGGCTATTATGTTATTGGGACTAAGTTATTAACACTGTTTGGCTTGGAATATATAAACTTTCTTTGAGGAATAAAACTCAGCAGAATTTTATAAACAAGACTTGAGTTTACGTAAATCATCACAAATTTAGAAATTGTCCATATTTTAGATGTAAATATCAAAAAATATGGAAAATAACTATACTTGGATTCTATGTTTGTTGATCTGCTTTTTAATTAACTCAAAATCACTACACATTTGCCAGTAGATAAAGTTTGAATGCTTACAAGGGTTTAATTATAGGTTTAGCAAAATAAAACTTCTGCCATATCTGTCAAGAGTTTTGCTTATGATTTTCAGTTATATACCCAAGGGAAGAAATTAGCTAATGGGCTTATAATTAGATAGTTTTATGGTAAAATATCTAGGAAAATACTCCTAAAAGCTTTTAAATATTAAAAATAAGCCCGTAAGCGGTACAAATATATTTTGTTTCAAGCAAAGTGCATCGTGTATCTCGATAAAACTATAAAATATGCCACTGAGCAATCATAAGCCAGGAAGTTTTGAGAACTTTTCAGCTTCTAAATTTGAAGCAGCTATTGCCATAGCTTTTAAGGAACTGACGCATTTTCAGCCTGAAATAAAACTTATAAAAAGGCATTGGAAAAACCCACTCTTTTTAAAAATGGCATGAGAGACGTCTTTTTAGACCGTTGATAGTTAACAGTTAACAATTAACTTGAAATCCCACCCCTTTTGAGGGGTGGGATGAGCTTAATACATTCCAAGTTAAAAAGGTTCTGATAAAGTAAAAATCGATCGTTTTATACGCAAGCCAGTAAATCGGAAATCCCTGCAATTTTCAACAAATTATAAAAGTTTTGCGTTTCTTGCCTTAATCAATTAACCACTGCTTTAATAAGTAAATTCTTGATATCAACCAAAAACTCCCAAAAAAGATTGTCCATGTTACTGTCATAATTATAAAACTTAGCCATTTATTATTTTGGTTAAATCTCCGCCTTTGCCAAATAATCAGTGTGAGATTTGTAGAAAGTAAAAACGCTATTATATTAGCTAACAATAACCAATGATCTTCTGTTACGCTTTGCATCCAATCTATTAACGAACCTCCATTCGCACTATCGGGCTGAAAACTAGGATCTCTTAACGGTGAAACTTGATAGGCAAAAAGGCTAATAGCTATCGTTAAAAACAGCAAGAGCACCAAACTGAAAATAGAAAATTGCCGAATACGTTGAAAACTTCTCATATAATCTCTTGAAATTTAAGGTAGCGATCGCCTTATGACTACAACTAAAATTGATTATTTGGTTCATTTGCTTTGTTTAGGCCCTCGCTTTCAGCAGGCCAGCCATGCCCCAGGATTTCTTTAGTCAAAACAAAATAGGTCGTTCTTTCAAAAGTTAAAACCTTGCTTGAGGAAATTTTAATTATGCAGATATCTGGGGATCTGTTCAATATTTATTGAAAGAGACAGGAAAAATAAATGGCGTTACAGAACAGTGAAATCAATTAGGGCAAGCTCTTGAGGCAACACTTCTCTACGTTCGCGAACAGCGTGTCGCAGACAGACGCTCTTGCTATAAAAAAGCGGGAAGCTGACGCAACATATGGTCGCGGCAGGAGTGCAGATCACGAAGCGTCTTGCAGAGAGGGCAGTTTTCTCCCTACCTTCATTGATAAATAAGGAATTATTTGTTAAAACCTTTCAAAATTTGCTTGGCAGAATTAACACCTGAGATTGCAGCTCCTTCCATAAAACCTTGCCATTCATAAAAGGAGTTAGTATGTTCTCCTGCAAAGTAAATGTTATCTACTGATTTGCCTTCATTACCAGCAATCGTTGTAAAGTAACCAGGTTGGTTACAGGTGTAACTTCCTTTGGTGAGTGGATTTAACGACCAGTTTTCTAAATAAGCTAGATATTCGGTATTATTAATCCGTACAGCCGAAATATCTGCGCCAGGCAAGACAAACTTCAGGTCATTAATAAACTTAGCAGTTTCTCGTTGAAGATTTTTTGGGTTAAGTCTTGCACCTAAATTGCCACCAGCGTAATCAGTTAACACTGCTCGACCATATGTAGCTTTACTAGGGTTAGTTTCCCAAATAGCTTGAAGGTTGGCAAGATCAGCATAGGCGCTACCATTACTACCAAGGGTATTCCAAGGACGACCATTAAAACCTACTATCAGTTTTGAGTTAGTTCCATAGACTAAATTATTAATAGCATCAAGTTTCCACTGTGGTAGTTGAAGTCCTTTTAAATCTACTTCGCGCACAGTTGAGAAAGGAACAGAAAATACAACAGTATCAAATTTTTCACTAAGACCATTGTTAAAAACTAATTCAATTTTATTAGCACTATCTTTCCTGGCAGCAATCAGTTTTTTACCATACTCAATCTGCCCTGGCAAACGGTTTTTTAATCCTTCAACAATCTGTTGATTGCCTCCAATAACATGATAGCGTTCATCGCTAAACACACCAAAAGGCTTAAACTTGGAGCGTCTATCTGCATGAATAAATAGTAAAAAATTTAAACAGCTTTGTTGGTCAATTTCTCGGCCATATTCACTAATATATGCAGATTTAATTACATTTTTGAGTAAAGTTCCTGCTCCACGACTATCAAGATAATCTTGGAGATTAGTCAAATCCAGTAGTCGCTCAGATACAGTGAAGTTATCCGCAGTAGGTTGTTTCAGGGTGCGTAAATCAACTCTCATCGCGGTAACAAAATTTCGGAATTCATCAATTACTGCTGATTCCCGATAACGCTGACCATTAAAGTAATAAAATACTTCACCTGGTTGCTTTGATAAATCTTCGACTTCTAACTTAAATTCGCTTACATATCCCAAGATTGTTTTGTGCAGATTGTCTATAAACTCGCCGCCTCTTTCAGCAACTTGACCAGGGAAGATACCATCAAGTGAGTAGCAACGTCCTCCTGCTCGGTCACTAGCTTCGTAAATAGTAGCTTTAATTCCTTGACGTTGAAGTTCGTAGCCACAAGCAAGTCCTGCTAAACCAGCACCTACAATAGCTATCTTTGCATCCACTGATGAAGGTGCGGCTAAAGTGCGATGAAAATAACCAGACCCTACACCAATTGTCCCACCCAATATTGTCAGTTTCCCTAAATCAGTCAAAAATTGTCGCCGCTTAGTTTTACGCAATGACATCAGTTTTTTAAGTTGCTCAATGCGCTCAATGCCTTCACTGGTTGAAATATCATGCTTTTGGCAATAGCTGACAATCCCAAGTGTGTTGGCTAATTTTCTAAATATTGGTGAATGGCTCATTACTTAAATACAACTTTAACTGGTTTTTTTAGGAAAATTTCTATTTATTTATCTGTTTACAAGTATAGATTTGATCTATGTAGTTACTTTAAAGAATTAACCTTTATAAGATAAAGTTTTAATATTTTTTCAATTAATAACTGAACTTTTTTGATTTGTCAATAACTTCAATACATCATTGAAGTACTATCCAGATTGGCAAAAAAGGAGTTGCGTAAGTTTTGAATACTTTTACAAGCGATCGCTGGGTAAATAGACTTGCACTGTAGGGGCATAGCAATCAATACGGTTCGGTTAAGGGAGAAAAAGAAAAGGGAAAAGGGTAAATTCAAACCTTTACCCTTTTCCCAAACCATAAGGGAAGTGAAGAATCCTTCTTTGAACCGTATTGGCACAGCAATGAGCATTGCTGTGCCAATACAAAAGATGTGTTTCAAATAAATGAAAACTGCTGTAAAAATTACGAATTACGGATTTTTAAAGATCGGTGTTTGTAACGGACTATGCATAGTAGAACAATTAGTAATACAAGCGCTTTGATCATTGATGGCTCCACTACTCTCTTCATTTCCAGAGGGGTTGTAGGAGTCAGATTACACGGAATCTCAATGATCTGTGTGTGATCAGAACCATTACCACTGGGAGTCAGATCGCATTCGCCTTGGCTGTTGAGAGACAATGGTGCATTTTCTGAAGAAACAGATGTTTGAGCTGATGCACTATTGCCATCCATTAGGAGAAGCAGAATTAAACCAAGACCCCCAATTCCGATTATTGGCCAGAGTGGAAAAGAATCAGGACTGTCTTGTACCAAAACATCTCCCACAGAGGCAGGGAAAGTATCGAAGCTCATTGCTTCTCCATCCAACGCTACTGGATTATCACTCAGCAAAATATCTCCTGGGATATCTTCTCCCAATAGCTGACTAAATTCCTGTGGAACCGCGTTATTGGGACGTCCAAATTCTCCACCATTTTTGGAGTATGGAAAGGATAGTACTTCAAAGATTCTCTGTTGGAGTTGATTCGGATTTCCAGAACTCAACGCATCCAAGCCTGTTGAAATTTTATCTACATAGAAATTCGTCATCTCTGGCGACAGACCTAGAGACTGAATCTGCTCTTTAATGTTGGAAATTTTTGAGGCTTCTTCAAAGAGCAGTCGTCCGTATGACAACTTCAAGTCTAGTAATCCATTACGGGGGCTGACCGAGTTATTGGTTCCTGAGTATGGTGACCAGTAGAACTGCTTGGTTATATGTCCGAGTCCTTCTATTGGATTGCGACCAACAGGCTGTCCAAGAAGGTATTGAGATCCATCCATGATTGCAGGGGATTCGTTTCTCCAAAATGAGGCGAAAGGCACCGCAGAGAGATTGGGATTGTTACCGTAAAACTTACCAAAGTTCTGGAAGTTTTCCTCCCCACCGGCTGCTCGGATCAGGAGGTTTTGATAGCTAGTCCCGTCGTTTAAATCCAGTAATCGCTGGATTACCGATCCAGTTTTATTGCAAGTCAAGCCAAATCCCACATCACATCCAGGAATGACTCGCATCTGGCTCAGATTCTGGTTATTAATTTGGTACTGGAGATACTCATACTCCAGTCCTTGTTGGATACCATAGCGTCCAATATTGAGCTGTGCAAAAGTAGACTGACACGTAGTGAATACTACTGCAACAGATGAGAATACGATGGTCGCAAACCGAACTGCCTTCTCTACGTTCGCGCAGTGTCTCGCAGACAGACGCTGTGCGAATGGCATTGCAATTCTTTGAACAATTGATTTAGGCAAGATGCACCTCTACTAAATGACAGCAATTTCATTGGTCCTTCACGTCCCTCTTTCAGTCCGTGGGGCCGATATTAATAGCTCCAGAAATTCAACGAGTCGCAACAATACGGCAGACTCATCGAGTCTGCGAACAGTGTTCCTCTTATGGGTAACTAGAATTGGAGATTGGGAGAAAATTCCTTTAGGAGTTGAGTGAGGTTTGAATCCCTATCTATACCCATTTCACTCCCCAATCTCCAGTCCTCAAGTTCAACTCTTAGGTAAATCAATGTTGATCGTGATTCCAGTACCCTTGAGATTTCCTGATGAGAGTGTGTGATATAAGACCAACGCCCGGTTTGGTTGGTCAAAAAGAAACCCACGACGGGTGGGTTTGATCTTCCCTTCTTTTACTAAGGAGACAAAAGCTTCTAAATACCTACGTATACCTTGACGGTTCTCTTGACTATTATTCATATGACGCTTAATCAGCATCATAAAGAAGTCCAAACTCCGATTTTCCTGTCCCTGAATCAGACTGCCCTCATCTAAGAAAGAACTTGCTATAAGTCTGCCATCGACTTGTTTAACCTTAAATAAGGTGAAATAACGCCCTTCTTTTTTAGGATTGTTCGCATAACAGACCCAAGAACCCTCTTTATTCTGTGTAAAACCTTGTTCAGCAAGGTAAGAAAGCAAAGAATTACTTGCCTTGGTTTGTAGTGGAGGCAATAAATCCTCAATGGGATCTAAAGAGCAAATCTTTTGCGTTGTTTTCTGTTGAGAAGCAGCAGGAGTCTCTTGGGTATAGACACGCAGGGGCTTTTGATTAGACATTGCCATAGTAGACATCGTTGCGATCGCAGATATTTGGAAAGCGATCGCTCCAAACAAATGAACAATGAGATTCATGTTTTTCCTGTTACTCTTAGTGACGTTGTTAATAATCAAGTCGTTACTAAACCAGGATTGATCTAGCAACCCTAATTTATTTGTTAGATTTTAATGTTTGCCTCAGTTGGTCGAGGTATCTTAAGTTTTCAGCCATAAAATAGGGCTTTTATATTAGGTAACTAACCACACAGAGAGATTAATATCTAAATAAAACACGCTATATTAATGTCTTATTGGCAAGACAAACTTAGCTTTTCGATATTTTTACATATACGAAAAACGCCTGACTTAGTGTCAAATTTTTCCTATTTACTCTTGTCTAAATTTTAAGAGGCTTTTATACCTTCTTAGCTAACTTTAATAACTCCTAAAAGAGGGCTTTGTTAGCTAGTTAGTACCTTATATAAGCAAATTTTCAAAAGCTCTGTGCTTTGCAAATTAGCGCTTCCGTGGATTTTCTGGGTGGGTTGAATAATTTTTTGTTTTTTGGAGGTAGCACACCTAACTAGCTGTTTCCGCATGGTTGCAATTTAATGTATAAAATAATATCTCCTGACAGTAAAATAATATTACCATGAGCTTGATATATGCAACAGTATTGTGGACAGTTATCAAAGTTGTACACGGTGAATAGTAACAACCTCTTCATTAAATTGCATGGCAAATAGCTGAGAGTCAAAATTAATTTACTTATACATCGCTAGTATTTTAAAATTTAGTACTTTTGTTCTTAAGCTAGTAATACCATGTTTTAAATATAACTTTTTCTTAAGAAGTATACGTACAATTAATATATTCTTATTGCTGGATAAGCCTGATTTTCTGAACTTTTAGCTACAAGCGATCGCACCAAACAAAGTTAAAAGCGTCTAAGGCTTAGATTCCCGAACTATATATTGTCACGACAAAAGAGTATGCCCTAAAATTTGTCCTGTAGATAGAGAAATATCCTGAGCGCAGTTGGTATATTTAGAAATCCAACTGGTAACAAGCTTTGACTACAATTAAGATATTAACTTGGTATTTTCACAAGCCTTGGCAGTATGAATGTGGAATTTTTTAACAGGATTCCTTTGATGCCTTTAATATTACTATGGCTAGCTTACACTCTCCTGGGATGGTATCTTGCTGCTCATCATATTGTTTGGTTGGTAGGAGCTTTTGTTGCTGCTATGGTTATAGCTGTAGTGCGAAAAAGTTTTTCTTGGTTAGAGCGTTTAGTTGAATTTGGGTCTAAGACTTTAGCTGTCATATTATTTTTAAGTATATCAATTGCTTTTATAGCAATTTGGTCGCTATTCTTAAGCCTTTTTCTCATACCCTTGGCAAGTACACTTTTAGCTGATTTAGAAATGCGCTTTTCTGGCTTTAACAAGCTAGATTCATTTTGGGTTTTAACAGTCATAGCTGTATTGGGTTTAGTAATGGGCGAATTAATAGATATTTTACTTTTTCCCAGTAGCAGATACTAAAGGATTAAGGATAAAAAGGGATTTTTATTATTTATTAAGTAGGGACGCACATTTGTGCTTCCCTACTTAATTTAAAGTTTTAGGCGATCACTATCTCTAGCTGCCTGATAAGACTAAGCACAATTAGGCACTATTAGTCAATCATTCTTGAGATTACTATAAATCCAACTTACGGAAGACGTTTTATTGAATCAGATATTCTAGCCTATTACCAGAATTAGGACAAACTAACAATGTAAATACTTCTGATAAAAATCGGAGGTAGATAGGGGATATTTGGGCCTTAACAACAAACAGGGAAACAGTTTCTTGTTTAAGATTAAGTTGCCAAAGTATAGACATTGTCTAACAAGAGAGATAGAAGCGATCGCTGTAGGGAGATTGATCTGTATGTGGCGTGGTGGATATTACCGTTTGAAGGCATATTACTAATGATTGTCATTTTTGAGTCACATTTGTTTTGAACCATAGAGATATAGGTAAAACAGTGCAAAAAAAGATGAAACAAAGCGGCGAGTCCCCACTCAACACTACTAATAAGGAAGTAACGTGAGTAGACGTAAAGACTACAGTTTGCTTCAGCAGACAGGAACAGATCAAGTAGCAGCACCCAAGCCATCGCTGACATTATCAGATGCAGTGGCTCTGATTGTCGGTATTGTAATCGGGGCGGGGATTTTTCAAACCCCGGCTTTAGTGGCAAGTCAAGCAGGTAGTGATATTGCTGTACTATTTCTTTGGCTAATGGGTGGCGTGATATCTCTGGTAGGAGGGCTGTGCTATGCAGAGTTAGCCACTGTCTATCCCGATGTTGGTGGTGCTTACTATTATTTAAAACGTGCATTTGGGCGGGGAGTCGCTTTTTTATTTGCCTGGGCGCGAATGACAGTGATTCAAACTGGTTCTATCGCCCTGTTGGCATTTGTTTTTGGCGATTATGTTTCTCAAATATGGCGGCTAGGAACGTTTTCATCTTCTATTTATGCAGCTATAGCGATCGCATTCTTAACTGCTTTAAACATCATCGGTTTGCAGCAGGGTAAGTGGACACAAAACTTGCTGAGTGCTGCGAAAGTTCTGGGTTTGTTGCTGGTAGTAATTCTTGGGCTTACCGCGATACCTAATTCTTCCGCCGCTCCTGTGGAATCTGCATCATCAGGAGCCTGGGGGCTAGCGATGGTGTTTGTGTTGCTATCTTACGGCGGTTGGAATGAGGCGGCTTACATCTCAGCAGAAATTCAAGATGGACGACGTAATATAGTGCGATCGCTAATGTGGAGTATTGGCATCATCACCACCATTTACTTACTTATCAATCTGGCTTACCTGCGGGGACTGGGATTAGGAAACATGGCACAGTCTGAAGCAGTAGCGGCAGATTTAATGCGCTCTCTTTGGGGTGAACCAGGAGCCTTATTCATCAGTGTATTGATTGCGATCGCTACTTTGGGAGCAACCAACGCTACAATCTTTACCGGAGCGCGTACCAATTTCGCACTAGGACAAGATTTTTCGCTATTTGGTTTTATGGGACGCTGGCAACAACGTCCTAGTAGTCCTATCCATGCCTTATTATTGCAAGCTGCGATCGCCTTAGCACTGGTTTTCTTAGGCACGCTCACCCGCAAAGGCTTTGAAACAATGGTGGATTACACCGCCCCAATATTTTGGTTCTTCTTTTTGCTTTCCGGCATATCACTACTGGTATTGCGAATCCGCGAACCCCACATAGTACGCCCATTCCGTGTGCCATTTTATCCTTTCACACCATTACTGTTTTGTACCGTCTGCGGTTACTTGCTTTATTCCAGCTTAGTTTATACAGGTGTGGGAGCAGTTGCAGGTGTTTTAGTTGTGGCAGCAGGTATCCCCCTATTGCTATGGAATAACTATCGCCAAGGTAGGACTTAATATTTTGGATTTTGGGCTTTCTGCAAAACGCTACGCGTAGTTTGCTTCCACAAAGTGGTACGTCCGTCGAACAATTTTGGATTGTGTAACCCAAACTATAAGCAATTCAAAATTCTATGAATATTCAGTTGTTTTACTAACTACTGACCACAAGCTACTGAATCGAGGAGAAAATTCATGAACTTCAAAAAAATTCTGTTTTTAATGGTTACAGGGGTTAGTATTACCAGCTTAGGTATTGCTGGATGTACACCGCAACAGCCAGATTTAGAAGCCGGGACACAACCTTCTACTTTGACGGGTCAGACCGAAACTGAAGCACCAGCTACAACAACTCCCACAACTCAACCACAAGAACAAACCGAAGCACCAGCTACGGCAACTCCCACAACTCAACCACAAGAACGCGCCGGCGATGTTCCCTATGTACCTACACCACAGCCAGTGGTAGATGCAATGTTGAAAGTGGCAAAAGTGGGTAAGAATGATGTGGTTTATGACCTTGGCAGTGGTGATGGAAGAATTGTCGTTACTGCGGCGCAAAGATATGGTACGCGCGGTGTCGGCATAGATATCAACCCTGAACGCATTCAAGAAGCTAATGAGAATGCCAAGAAAGCAGGAGTAACAGATCGCGTGAAGTTTGTCCAGCAAGATTTGTTCACCACTGATTTTAGTGAAGCAACAGTACTTACACTTTACTTACTGCCAGAGGTCAACGAGAAACTCCGTCCGAAGATATTGAAACTCAAACCTGGGACTCGCATTGTCTCTCACGCCTTCGATATGGGTGATTGGAAACCAGATCAGACCCTAACTGTAGATGGCAAAACCATTTACTATTGGGTAGTTCCTAAAAATGTGCCAGAGAATTTACGTTAGGGAATATATAGCATTGCCCCTGAGATCCCTCACCCTGGTTTTGCTTGTGCAAAACCTGTCCCTCTCATTAGTAAAGAGAGGGATGTCCTATAGGACAGGGTGAGGTTTTAGAGGACTTTTGGGTAATCGTATAACTTGTGTTTACACCGTAGCTCCTTGGCAAGAAGAGGAGTTGGAGTTGGGGATGAAATGTACTTCATGTAAACGAGAACCTTTATATTTTTAAATTACCCCTATTGGGGGTTGACAACAGTAAATTTAGATGAAGTAAAGAATAATCTAAAATCCAAAATTTTTTAACTGAGTGCAAATTCCAGCAAGGGCAGCTTAGGCATAAAATATGATAGGGTTAAAAGGAAAGAATGCTTTAATCACAGGTGCAACTTCAGGTATTGGTCAAGCGATCGCTATCAGACTTGCTCAGGAAGGATGCAACATCGCTATCAATTACCGCAAAGACCCGGAAGCTGCGGCAGAAACGGAAGAGATGGCATTGCAAAAAGCTTGCGGCAATATCGAAAACTGTGGTGTGAAGTCGCTACCGGTTCATGGGGATGTCTCCCAAGAATCAGACATTGTTGAGATGGTAAACACCGTAGTAAAGGAATTTGGCAGTGTAGATATTTTAATCAACAATGCTGGTATTCAAACAGAAAGTCCATCCCACGAAGTTACTACAGCAGACTTTGACCGGGTAATTGCAGTTAATCTCCGGGGTGCTTATCTCTGCGCCCGTGAAACTATTAAACACCTCCTTTCTGTTAATCGTCCAGGGGTGATTATTAATATTTCTAGCGTTCACGAAATTATTCCGCGACCGATGTATATCAGTTATTCCATTAGCAAAGGCGGTATGGAGAACCTAACCAAAACCTTAGCATTGGAATATGCAAACCAAGGTATTCGTGTCAACGCCATTGCCCCCGGAGCAACAGTCACGCCAATAAATCAAGCCTGGACAGATGACCCCGAAAAAAAGGCGATCGTGGAAAGTCACATTCCGATGGGGCGTGCTGGCTCCTCAGAGGAAATGGCAGCCGCAGTAGCTTTTTTAGCTTCGGATGAAGCCGCCTACATCACCGGACAAACCCTATTCGTAGATGGTGGATTGACTCTATATGCTGACTTCCGAGATAGCTGGTCAGCTTGAAAAAGAGGCAAGGGAGCAGGGAGCAAGGGGGATGGAACAGAAAGGGGATTTGCCCCTGCCCTCTTCCCCCTGCCTGTTCGTTGAGGTAGGCTTGCGTACTTTCCACAATTGAGCCGATACATACCATTAGTGGAATTAAACGCCCATGACTAGCGCGATCGATAAGAACAGTCTGCTGGAAGCAGAAGCCTGGGAATTGTTGGAAGAGTCGATAATTTATTACCAGGGAAAACCCATTGGTACTGTAGCCGCCAGAGATGCGGAGTCAGATGCGCTCAATTACGATCAGTGCTTTCTCCGCGATTTTGTCCCTTCTGCCTTGGTGTTTCTCATGCACGGCAAAGCAGAGATTGTGCGTAACTTCTTAGTAGAAACACTGAAATTACAAAGTCATGAAAAGCAGATAGACTGCTTTGAACCGGGAGCGGGATTAATGCCTGCAAGTTTCAAAGTACATTCTAATGGGAATGAGGAATTTTTGGTCGCTGATTTTGGTGAACTAGCGATCGCTCGTGTTCCCCCAATTGATTCTTGTATGTGGTGGATTCTCTTGCTACGCGCTTATGAAAAAACTACAGGCGATTTGACTCTAGCGCGTCAGCCAGATTTTCAAGCCGGAATCAAGTTAATTTTGGATCTTTGCTTGGTACATCGCTTTTCCATGTACCCAACAATGTTAGTTCCCGATGGCGCGTTTATGATTGACCGTCGCATGGGAGTCTACGAACATCCTCTAGAAATTCAGGTGTTATTCTATGCATCCCTCAGAGCTGCTACTGAATTGCTTTTACCAGATGGGGATGGCGATAGCTACCTTGGCAAAGTCAATAGGCGATTGGGATCTTTGAAATATCATATCCGCAACTATTACTGGCTAGACCTGAAGCGATTGGGGGAAATTTATCGTTACAAGGATAACGAATTTGGTAAAGAAATTGTTAATAAATTCAACATCAACTCAGAATCAATCCCCGCTTGGTTGACCGAGTGGTTGCCCGAAACTGGAGGATATTTAGCGGGAAATCTGGGGCCGGGACGGATAGATTTTCGCTTTTTTGCTCTGGGAAATCTGATGGCAATCTTAGCTTCCTTAGCCAGCGAAAAAGAATCTCAAAGCATTATGAATTTATTTGCCCAACGTTGGCAAGACTTGATCGGCTATATGCCTGTTAAAATTTGCTTTCCGGCAATGGATGGTTTAGAATGGAGAATTGTTACAGGATGTGATTCTAAGAACAGGGCTTGGTCTTATCACAACGGCGGTAACTGGCCCGTTTTGCTGTGGTTATTTACCGCAGCGGCACTGAAAGCAGGTCGAACAGAACTTGCCCAAGCAGCAGTAGCCATTGCCGAAAGGCGTTTATTTAAGGATAAATTCCCGGAATACTACGATGGCAACAATGGCCGTTTGATTGGGAAAGAAGCCAGAGTTTATCAAACTTGGAGCATTGCCGGCTTGCTAGCAGCCAAAAAACTGCTGGAAAATCCAGATTACCTGGAATTAATCAGCTTTGCAGAGGGTCTTGAAGTCCCAGGCTGTAGCCTGTAGATACAGATTGCGGCACAAGGCAATGATTTAGCCGCTGTACTTATACAGGATGCCTCTGCTAAGAAGTACCGTAACTCTTGGAGATGCTGTGCCTAGCCTGCTTCTCCAAAGTGAGTACGCAAAGGTAAACTTTAAAGCTTCAAATGCCGGATAACTGATACACTATATTGTAAGAGGTATCTGAAGTGTCATACTCAGTAGGATCACAAGATAGTCTTTGCATCATTAACACGTTTTAACGTGTATAAACCATGAAAACTACTTCAGATTTAATTTCAGAATTTGAACAATTATTCAGACAAAAACTACAACTAAATAATTGTAAGCTCAGAAAGAAAAGACAAGAGAATAATTATGAAATTATTACTCCAGCTAAAGATATTTTTTTGATGTACTGGTCTGAATTCCCAGACATCAATTTAATATATCAAGCTATAGGGGTACGCACTCAGCAGACTAGTGTTTATGAAAAAGCTATCCGCTCCCATATTAGTTCTAGTCTGAGTAGTATCCAAGAGAACCCTCACCCGGAAACAGCATTATTGGTAAAATAACGAATATTTAGATAATACAGAAAATATTTCCTAAACTCTCGCCAGTTTTTGTAATAGAACTGGCGAGATTTTTTCAACGAAAAGCTGTTTATCAAGAGATAAAAATGCAATCCGAAAAAGATCAAGATCAGCCAGATTATAAAGCCTTGTTAGCGAAAGCAAAGCAAGCCTTAAAACTGGAATACCAGAAATCAGCTGCTTTAGCGTCCCAACTGCAAGCCATAAAAACTCAGTTAGAGCAAGTTCAAGCTGAAAACAAAACTCTAAGGGAAAGTGCTTACGAAGACGTAATTAAGCATTTTGAAGCGCGGACTCAAGCAGCAGAAGCACTAGCACTAAAAACAGAAGTACGTCAAAGATTCCTTGAAGCCGATGGTTGTAAGGATGATCAGAGCTTCAATACTCTATGGAATAGCATTAAAAATAAAATTCAGATCCAAGACGGTGAAGTGAGAATTGTTGCTCAAAATGGTACTCCTAAGTTCACCTTAACGGGCAACATGATGACTTTGAGGGATTTTATTCAATCCCTCAAACAAGACCCAATTTCTGGAAAGTTTTTCTCCAATTAAAGAGCCAAATTAATCAAAGTCTCTTGCTAGAAGCAGACTAGAGATTGTCGCAGAAAATTATTCATCTTCATCTCCTGGCGGTCGTTCGCTCTCGCTTTGTTGGGCGTTCCACTCCAAAACAATGCGCTCTAACATTTCAGGCTGCGTACAGTTATTAACATCGGCGTACATTTGAATCAACTGCCTCACTTTAGGACTAATGTGGCGAATCTCTAGTTGGTTACTTTGCACCATGTTCATTAACTTTTAGTGTCTATTACATTATGTTGAATCATTCAACTATGTCTATTGCAATAAATTTTGTTAAATTACGCAATTCCTGTATTTAAGAGAAATATCATATCATGTCCGCATAATTAGTTACAATTCCCACAGTCATTGCACCCTAACTCCTCCCCTTCTCACAGCTCCTCAACCTGGCGGGACTGCTTCTTCAAAGGGACGGATAATCGCAGGTGCTGGTGTAACTTCTGGTTTAAAAATTCCCTGCAATGCTTCTTCTAATGTTTGTGCCATGACAATCCGGTTTTCGTAAGCCACAATTACCCGCACCAAAGTTGGCAAACTATTCTGTGTGGCTTCTAGATAGATTGGCTCAACATACAGCAGCGATTCTTCAATGGGAATTACTAGTAGATTGCCTTGAATTGCTTTCGATCCTTGACGATTCCACAGAGAAATTTGCTGAGAAATTACTGGGTCTTGATTAATCCGCGCTTCGATTTGTTCTGTACCGTAAACCAGTCTCTCTTTGGGAAAAGTATATAACAATAACCTACCATAGTTTTCTCCATCCGATCGCGCTGCTAACCAAGCAATTAAATTAGTCCGTTGTCTGGGAGTATAGGGTAGAAGTAGAATAAATTCTTCTCTACGAGAGGCTTTGCCAACAAAAGGTACGGTGGGTAGATTAGTAATTAAATAATACGGCTCTACCGGACGGGCTTCGTTGCCATAGATTTCGTTAGGAATCTGCCACTGGTCTTCCCGGTTGTAAAATACCTGGGGGTCGGTCATATGGTAGGTCATCAACCGCTCAGATTGAATTTTGAAAAAGTCCACCGGATACCGGATATGACTGCGGAGAGTAATTGGCATGGCACTGAGCGGTTTGAAGGTGTTGGGAAATATCCTTGACCAAGTGGCAATAATCGGATCGCTGGGATCTGCAATATAAAAATTAACACTGCCGTTGTAAGCATCAATTACTACCTTGATCGAGTTACGAATGTAGTTGATACCGTCGCTAGCAGTGTCTGAGTAAGGATAGCGATCGCTCGTTGTGTAAGCATCAACAATCCAGTAAAGATAGCTGGCATTACTTGGAAAATCTTGATTAGCAGCAGCAGCAACTAAATAAGGATCGCTGTCAAATTTCAGAAAAGGTGCGATTGCTCGAATTCTTTGCTGGACATTTCGCCGGAATAGTACTCTTGTATCTGGCAAAAAGTCCCGCGTCAACACCATCTGCCAATCTTTCAAATACATGGCAAATAACCACCGTCGCCATGTTGAACCAATTTTAATCCCACCCAAACCATCGTAAGAGTTGTAAACATTGTCACTACCACTGGGGTAGTCTAGTTCTCTAACTCTTGTGCCAGTCATTACGTAACTATTAGCTATTTCACCGTAATAAATCCGTGGTTGCCCAATGGGAATACTTTCACGAATCGCTGGACTGGAAGTTGTGAGGGCGCTACTGTTACCGCTAATATCTTTAACAAAATATTCTGGTAACCCACCCGCCCCAACTGTATTAACTGGGCTAACAGTAAACCCAAAACCGTGGGTATAAATTAAATGACGGTTAACCCAAGTTTGAGCTTCCTGTGGTACGCCAGTGTAGTCTAATTCTCGTGCGGCAATCAGTACCTGCCGCCGTTCTGTTACTTCAGCTGCTTCCTGCTTAGGTTCTGGTGGGTTTTGAGGGGCTGATGGTCGGCGTGAAGTTACATCTGTTTTCAGAGTATACCGATCAATATCGGCATCGAGGAACCGATAATAAGGTCGAATTTGTTGCAGCTGACGGTTAGTTTCTAAGAGTGGTCGCTGATCCCAAAGGCGAATATTCCGAATTGTCAAATCATTCTTTTGAATATCAGCTTCAGTCAGCATTCCTTGAGGGTTGAAGCCTCTGGAATCGATTGCCTGTAAATCAAATGCTTGGCGAGTTAAGGCGATAGTCCGCTGAATGTAGGGTTGCTCTCGTTGCAATTCATTAGGTAGGACAATTAAATTTTGCACTACAGCAGGTAAAACAGCGTCAGCTAATATAACTAGTACTAGATAAACCCCTAATCCGTAAAATACTAAGCCACGATAATGGGATTTAGGTTTCCAGAAAAACGTTCGCCAAAGTAGGTAAGTTGCGATCGCTACTGCCACAATACACAAGACGGTATAAGCTGGTAACTGGACTGTCACATCTGTATAGCTGGCACCATAACTTACTCCCCGGCTAGAATACACGAGTTCATAGCGACTCAGCCAATAACTCAGAGCCACTACCAGCATCAACAAGCCACCCATACCGTATAAATGACGCTGCTGCTGGGGCGAAAAACCAGGGAAAATCCCCTGACTCAAACTGTCAGCCGACAAAAGATAAGTGAGGGTAACGGCGACGAAGCCATACAAAAATAATCCCATCAGCCAGAGTTCTAGTAGTTCCCAAACAGGTAAGGAAAATACATAAAAGCTGATATCTCGACCAAATAAAGGCTCAGTGCTGTTGAAAAGGGTGGGGTGAAAATATTGCAGCACCTTTGGCCAGTGTTGGAATAGGATGAAGGCAAAAATGGGACTGAATACAGCCGCGATCGCAGTTAGTAAAAATTGGGGATAGATTAAGATTGCGATCGTTATTCCCGCAATTAAGCCGATATACCAGACTTGAGAAACAATCTGCCTGAAGAGTTGCCAGATTGTATCTGGCCGAAATAGAGCGGGAATGGGTAGACTAGCCTGATTTACCGGAATTCTCCAGTAAAAAAGAGCAATTTGACCATAGTGAGCTAGCATTAACCCAATCAAAAAGCTCAATACCACAGCTAAGGGTAATAACCAACGCAATCTGAATGGTTTAAAGCGTTGTGGCGTAAGTGTCTGGATTTCGTTGCGTCTTGAATAATGAGGACTAAGAAAATTTTTTAATTCACTGCTCAGTTGTGCCTCCTCACGCCTGACTTCCTCAATCTTCAAAGACTGGGAATATTTTAGCCGTTGTGCTACAGCCAGATTTAGCAGTAGATAGGCAGCAGTTACCCCAGCCACTGCTATCCACAAAACACCGCGAGTCACCACCCTCAACAAAAATACTTGGAGGTAGCCGACTTCCTGAAACCAAAAAATCTCTGCTCCCACGCGGGAACCCAGATTCAGGAGTAGCCACAGCCCAAAGAATACAATGAATAGTCTAAAGCCCCATTTCCAATACATTCCGTAGCAGCCAAAATATCTGCATCAACTTCACTGCATTCAGGAAAGTATTTGGTACTTTCCCAGAAGTTATTACTACTTTCTACAATAGCTGAATTCAGCAACGCCTCAAAGTTTATAGTGGAAACTAAAATAAATCACCCTTGAATCTAGGAAGTTATCGAATCCGAACAAGTAGTTAAGATAATTCGGATGTGGATGCATTACGAGTAATTTTTAGGTAGTTGATGACAAGATTTAATTTTAGGGTTAACTCGAACTTAATATTAATTGTGGTTGACTCTTAAATAATTGGCCTTGACTCAGGATGATTGAGCCTTGGATCTCTGATATTGCTGTTCCAAGCACGAAGTTCCGAGTTCAAAGGTCTAAGTTCCGAGTTCAAAGGTCTAAGTTCCGAGTTCAAAGGTTGAAGTTCCGAGTTCAAAGGTTGAAGTTCCGAGTTCAAAGGTTGAAGTTCCGAGTTCAAAGGTCGAAGTTTCGAGTTCAAAGATCGAAGTTTCGAGTTCAGAAGGTGAAAATTGGAGTTCTGAGCCTCAACATTGGAGATTAGAGGTTTATTTATCCTGTTTTTTTCTCATTAATTCCCGCTTTTATCTTCTTCTTTATTCCAAACATATTTACGGCAGACTTCGCAGGCAGCTTTTGCTTCCTCATTTGGCGGGTTGGTGAAGATGGGATGGTAACGCAACCTGTCGCAACAGACTTGTAACCATGCACGCCAACCACCTCGCCACAACCGCACTGTGCCGTCATAACCGCCACTGACAATTATCTGTCCATCACTGCTGTTCGCATCGCGTTGCGGAGCAAAGGCGACAGAATTGACCCTATTCTCATGACCACGGAAGGGTTCAGCCAAGGGCTGACCTTGGAGATTCCATAACCGCACTGTGCCGTCATAACCGCCACTGACAATCGTCTGCCCATCACTGCTGTTCGCATCGCGTTGCGGAGCAAAGGCGACAGAATTGACCTCACGCTCATGACCACGGAAGGGTTCAGCTAAGGGCTGACCTTGGAGATTCCACAACCGCACTGTGCGGTCATCACCGCCACTGACAATCGTCTGCCCATCACTGCTGATAGCAACAGAATTGACCCTATTCTCATGACCACGGAAGGGTTCAGCTAAGGGCTGACCTTGGAGATTCCACAACCTCACTGTGCCGTCATCACCGCCACTGACAATCATCTCCCCATCACTGCTGTTCACATCGCGTTGCAAAGCAAAGGCGACAGAATTGACCCTATTCTCATGACCACGGAAGGGTTCAGCTAAGGGCTGACCTTGGAGATTCCACAACCGCACTGTGCCGTCATAACTGCCACTGACAATCGTCTGCCCATCACTGCTGATAGCAACAGAATTGACCCTATTCTCATGACCACGGAAGGGTTCAGCTAAGGGCTGACCTTGGAGATTCCACAACCGCACTGTGCCGTCATAACTGCCACTGACAATCGTCTGCCCATCACTGCTGATAGCAACAGAATTAACTCTATTCTCATGACCACGGAAGGGTTCAGCTAAGGGCTGACCTTGGAGATTCCACAACCTCACTGTGCCGTCATCACCACCACTGACAATCGTCTGCCCATCACTGCTGATAGCAACAGAATTGACCCTATTCTCATGACCACGGAAGGGTTCAGCTAAGGGCTGACCTTGGAGATTCCACAACCTCACTGTGCCGTCATCACCGCCACTGACAATCGTCTGCCCATCACTGCTGATAGCAACAGAATTGACCCTATTCTCATGACCACGGAAGGGTTCAGCTAAGGGCTGACCTTGGAGATTCCACAACCTCACTGTGCCGTCATCACCGCCACTGACAATCGTCTGCCCATCACTGCTGATAGCAACAGAATTGACCCTATTCTCATGACCACGGAAGGGTTCAGCTAAGGGCTGACCTTGGAGATTCCACAACCTCACTGTGCCGTCATCACCGC
>JAESFO010000127.1_pt1 | contig 132967 bp, 121 predicted proteins | sample 9269421 | NCBI WGS metagenome assembly JAESFO01 (sample SAMN14502839, study PRJNA617101) | algae metagenome | isolation source: Nostoc desertorum CM1-VF14 and co-occurring heterotrophs from rocky... | place: USA: Clark Mountains, San Bernardino, California | collected 2000-06-05 | reverse complement strand
TCACCGTCGAGGCATTGACCTCGCCCGACAGGCTGTCGAAGGCCGAACGGGCTTCATCGGCCGACAGCACCAGCAGCTTGTTGTAGAGCGCCAGCGGCGCACCGCTCTGCTGCAGCGTGTCGAGTGCACCGGCCGTCTGTGTCTGGTTGTAGGTGTCGGCGACCTTGCCGAACACAGGCTTTCCGCTGCCTGGCTCCTCCGGTTTTCCAGGCTCTTCCGGCGTTGTGCCCTTGATACCGATCTTGAGGTCCACGGCATTCGTGCTCTGGATCAAGCTGGCGTTCAGGAAAGCCGAGCGGGTCAGCACAGACGGATCGAAACCGCCGGTGACACCACCGGCAGCCGTCAGGATGGTATAAGTCTGGCCTTCCTGGTAGCTGGTCTGCGCGTCCAGGGCAGTCACTGTCACCGTTGCCCCGGCGAGCGTTGCCTTGCCGGTGGCGGCGATGCGGTCGCCAGTGCCGTTGCCGGCGATCTCGACATCGTAGGTCGATCCCGCGGCAAACGACACATCGCCCGCGATGTTCAGCGTGCCGATCGAATTGCCCGGAGCCACGACGCCGCCACTGGCGACGCTCAGGCTGCCGATCGTGCCGTTGCCTTGCATGCGGCCGCCCCTGAGCACCTCGACCGTGCCGCCCAATTTACCGTCGACGGAAAGGATGCCTTGCCTGACCGCGGCGCCGCCGGTGAAGCCCGAACTGTCACCGGTCAGCTTCAAGGTGCCGAGATCGGTCTTGATCAGCTGGGAATTGCCTTGCAGCGCCGCGCTGATGGTGGCGGTGTAGCCGACGCCTTCGCTGGTGCCGTCGCCGACGCGGATGACGGTGCCGGACGAGCCGGCCAGCGTCAGCGCGTCGCCCGCGATGACATAGCCGTTGTCGGCGAACTGCATGCCGCCGACCGTCACTGCTGCGTTGCCGGAATTGTCCACCGTCACGGTGCCGGCTGCGCCCTGGAAGACGGCGAAATTGCCGTCGGCCCATGCCGCATTGACCGCGCCATCCTGTGTCGTCCAGTTGTTGTTGCCGGCTGCATTGCGCCAGATGCCTGTGCCGCCCGCGACGCGGCCATTGTTGCCGGGGTTGGACGGTGGGTTGATCGGGTCCCAGAAATTGAGTTTGAGCCCGGTGGTGTTGACGAGGTTAACCTGCTTGTCCACGGCGGTCTGCACGAACACCGATCCCGCGGGCGTGCCGGCCGGCAGGCTGCCGACGTCCAGCCCGTTGTTGGCCAGCGCGCCGCCGTAACTGGCGATACGATAGACGCCGGCATCGAAGGCGCCGCCGGCAGCCAGGGTCACGTTCAGTTTGCCATCGAGGACGAGGTTGCCGCCGACCTTGACGAGGTCGTTCAGCGCGCCGCCGGCCACATTGACCTGGCCGAAATTGTAGGCGAGCCTGCTGGCCTCGCTGAGATTGAGGTTGCCGTTAATCGTCAGCGTGCCGGGAGCGGTGCCGGCATTGCCGGGCGCCAGCGTGGCGAGATCAAGGATGGTCACATCGCCACCGATGATGCCGCTGCCACCGAGCGTGGCATTGGGCAAGACGAGGGTCGCGCCGGTTGCCGCCGTCTGGTCGCCGTTGACAAGCAGGGTGCCGCTGCCCACCGCGGTCTCGCGCTTATAGCTGTTGGCGCCGGTCAAAATGGTGGTGCCGCCGCCAGTCTGCAACACGCCGCCGGTGCCCGAGATGGTGCCGGCGAAGGTGACAACGTCGGAGCGGTTAAAACCGAGGGCGCCATTGTTGATGATATTGCCGGCAATGGCGCCGGAAGCGCCGCCATTGCCGAGCTGCAATGCACCCTGATTGATGGTGGTGGTGCCGGTATAGGCATTGGCAGCAGTCAGCGTCAGTATGCCCGCGCCTGACTTCACCAGGCCTCCGGGCCCGTTGAGAGCCTGCGAAACCGTGAAGTTGTTGCTGGCATCGAGAATGGTGAAGCCGCCGCCATTGGCGCCCCAGTTGATGGTGCGCGCGGTGGACGAAAACGTATTGCCCCCCACCTGCAGCACGCCGCCATTGAAAGTCAGGTCTCCGACCGAGTCGCCGAGATTGTTGTCGGCCAGCACGGAAACGGTCCCGCCAGAGATGGTGGTGCCGCCCAAATAGGTATTGGCGTTGCCCAGGACCAGCGTGCCTGTGCCGGTTTTGATCAGGCCCCCGACGCCTGAAATGACACCGAAGAGCCCGGAGGTTGTGCCGTCGGTCTCGACTGTGCCGTTGGCTGCGAGGTTGACCGCGCGCGTACTTGCTGCGGCGGTGGTCATGCGCAGCGTGCCGCCCATGAAGGTCAGCGCGGCGGAAGGGTCGCCGAGCTGAGCGTCGGCGGAAATCGACAGCGTACCCTGGCGGATCGTCCATGGCGTAACGGTGCCGGTTGAGCCGCTCAGTGTCCAGGTACCGGTGCCGACCTTCTCGAATATGTCGAAGTTCTGGTATTGCGCGGCAGCGCCGATGGCCGACGCGTCGAAGCTGCTGTCGGCGGCGCCGCCGAGCCGCAGGGTATCATTGGTCCCGACCGGGCTGGCGCGAACATTGCCGATGATCGTCGAGCCGGCCTGGAGCTCGAGGGTCGCCCGGCCTGCTCCCGTCTGGCTGAAAACGATCGCATCGGTCGAACCCGTGCCCGCACGGATGGTGCCGCTGTTGGTGATCGACGCGATCCAGCCTGAACCCTGGACGTGGATCGCTGCGGCCCTGTCGCCACCGGTCAATGTGCCGAAGTTGACGATCGTGTTGCTCCCACCCTGGCCGACAATGGCGCCCTTGCCGGCCGCCACTCCAGTCAGATCGGATCCGCCCTGCACCGTGCCGTAATTGGTGAAAGTGACTGGACCGGCGACGCCGTTCATAAAGACGCCAGCGCCGGTGAAACCGCCCTGGGTACTGTTGCCGCCGTTGATCGTTGCGCCGAGATTGTTGGTGAGCGCCGTGTTGCCGCCGTTCAGGCTGACGCCGGCCATGTTGTTGCCCGAGCCGGCTCCGCTACCAATTCCGCCAGCGATCGAACCGTTGTTGGTGAGGGTCACGCCACCAGCCAGGCTGACACCGATGGAACCGGAGCTGTTCGCGACAGTCGCGTCGCCACCTCTGATGGTGCCATTGTTGACGATGGCACCGCCATTGCCGCCCGGCGTCATGCCGTTGACGAACAGGCCTACGCCAGCAGGTACGGTTGCCGTCTGATCTCCCCCTTTGTAGGTCCCTTCCAGGGTGAGCGTTCCGCCCGCAAAAGCGCCGCTGAACGCGATGCTGGATGATATGCCAGGCGTGCCCTGGCCGGACAGGGTGAAGCCCTGGGTCTTGATGGTAATCGACTTGCTCGACGTTGCCAGGCTGGGCGTGCTCGACACCGAGAAGCTGTTGGTCAGCGTGATTGTAGAGGCGGCATCTGGCGAGGCGTTTGCCGCTGCGATCGCATCGCGCAGCTGCTGGTCGGTGCCTGCTGTGAAATCGGCCGCGGAGGCAAGCGAAACGCCGCCCAGGCTTGCTGCGACGAGCGCAGCAAACGAAACGCTGGCCCTTAAAAGGATCCGTTTGGAATATTGATTGATCAACACAGGTCGTGGCCCCCTCTTGCCGCGGGGCCGCCACCCCGTAACCACTTTGTTAGCCAGGTAAAATAGTGTTGAGAGAATCAACCGTCGCTCTCAACTTACCTTGCGGCAAGAGGAATAAAAGTAACTTCTAATGAACGCAATCGCCTAAAAACGCGTCGGCGTTTGGACCAGCAAAAGGGTTTATAAACCCTATCCTTGCGGGTCTCAAAACGCCGGCAATAACCTGCTGTCTCCCCCTCTACCGTCGCGCGGCGACACGCTTGGGCTGGTCGAAATCAAACGGAAACAGCGCCGTGATCGCCTGTTCGACGGCGGCCTCCGTTTCTTGTCGCGCCGGCGTCAGGGGCAGGCGCACTTCCGGGCTAAGCCCGAGCAGACGATGCAGCGCGTATTTCACCGGCACCGGATTGGTTTCGCGTTCCAGTGCGGCAACCATTGGCTCCAGCCGGTGCCGGATCGTCCGTGCCGAAAGCAGGTCGCCATTGCGGCAGGCGCGATGCATCTCGGCGCACAATCCCGGCGCCACATTGGCGACCACCGAAATCGTGCCGGCGCCGCAGATCGTGTTGAAGGCAAGCGCGGTGGCGTCGTGTCCCGAAAACTGCAGGAAGTCCGCACCGGCGAGTTTGGCGGTGCGCTCTGGCCGGTCAAGGTCGCCGGTGGCGTCCTTGATGCCGATGATCGCCGGAAAGGCCGCCAGCCTGCGCACTGTATCCGGCAGCAGGTCGACACCGGTGCGCGACGGCACGTTGTAGAGGATGAGCGGGATGGTCGTCGCCTGCGCGATCGCCGCGAAATGGCGATAGAGACCCTCCTGGCCTGGCTTGTTGTAATAGGGTGTCACGACAAGGGCTGCGTCTGCGCCACAGGCAGCGGCGGCGAGCGTCGCGGTAATCGTCTCTTCGGTGCTGTTCGAGCCGGTGCCGGCGATGACCGGAACCTGGCCGGCGACGGTTTCGACGCAGCGGCGTGTCACGGCAAGGCGTTCGTCATGTGTCAATGTCGGCGCCTCGCCAGTGGTGCCGCAGACGACGACGCCGTCTATGCCCTGGTCGAGCTGCCAGCGGATCAGGAAATCGAAGGCGGCCATGTCGACCGCGCCTTTGCGGAACGGGGTCGGCAGTGCCGAAATGGCGCCTTTGAAGCGGGTTCTGTCGATGTGCATGGAGGTTCTCTTTTGCGGGATTCGGACCAGCCTGCGGCGCACCGAGGCGGGGGCATGGCGCAGCGTAGCCGGCCGGTCCGAAACGGGTTGGAGCAATTCCGGCAAAAGTGCGTAGTGGTTTTGCGTCCGGAATTGCGTCAAAACAAAAACCTGGAGAGTTTCCGCGTTTCCGTAAAAACGGAAACGCTCCAGGTCAGTTGAAGAGCGAAAGCGGTGCGCTGTCCGGAGACAGGCTGACGCAGCCGGCCTTGTGATCGCTTTCGGTCTCGGCGAAATGGATCGCTGATGCCTTGTCGGCGAAGACGCCGCCGGTCAGGCCGAGTTCATCGCGGGCAATCCAGCGCCCTTCGCCATCGCGGCCGACCAGGAAACGGTGTGTCGCGGAAGGAGGCTCTGAAATCAGGGAGTTACGCATCGATGTCTTCCTCGTAGAATCGATCAACCCACCAACTGGTGGAAAGTGGCGATGCCGGCGAAGAAGATGCCGACCACCAGGAAGAGCCGCGCAAACATCAGCGGCTCGTTGGCATCCATGGCGCGGCGGTTCGCGGATTGCAGGCTGCGCGCGACTGCGTGGGGCACGCGGTCATCGTCATCGGGGATGTAATAGCTGTACATGTCTCGTTCCTTTCGCACCGCGCCTTGGGGCGTGTGCAGCCGGGAAGTTAGGAGCCCCGGCATAAGGGTTCGAGAGAGAAGGCGGCGGCAAAAAATAAGGATTTCATAAGGGGCGGAAGGCGCCAAGCAGGGCATGGCGGCCCATCTTTGCAGGCTGTCGGCAATTACGACGCAGCAACGATTGCCATCAGATTGTCGTTCAGCCTTTTGGCTGCCTTGCGGAAATCGGCGAGCCGGGGCGCCATCGATGCTTCAAGGGTTGCGGCGGCGCCGCTACCCATCACCCGCTCCAGGCTCTGCTTGTATTCCGGGATCGCCGCCCAATCGGCTACCGTCGTTTCCATAGCTTCGAGATGATACTGGAAACCATAGGCGTGCCGGCCCCAGCGGATCGCCTGCGTCGCGCAGGCGGCATTGCTTGCCAGGATCTCGGCGCCTTCGGGCAGGCGGGAAACTTCCGCGCCGTGCCATTGCAGGCAGTCGACCGTCGGCCCGAGCCCGGCAAAGATCGGATCGCTGCGGCCGGTCGCGGTCAGCTCGACCGATGCCAAGCCCACTTCCGGCCTGCCCATCAGCCCGACCGTGCCGCCGAGCGCTGCCCCCAGCAACTGATGGCCGAGACAGATGCCGAGATAGGGCCGTCCGAGCTCGCTCACCCAGCGCCGGATCGCCGCCTTTTCGGGCACCAGCCAGGGATGCGCCTCTTCCTGCCATACGTCCATCGGTCCGCCGAACACGGCAAGCAGGTCGAAACCGTCGAACGAGGGGACCGGCTCGCCGACGTCGAGCTCGACCGGCACCCATTCATGCCCCTGTTCGGCCCAGAAGTCGCGGAAGATGCCGGGATGTTCGACATCGACATGCTGGAAGACGAGAATGCGCATGCGTCGCTCCATCCGGCTCGCTCAAGGCGGGACTATTCCATAGACGGGCGGCGTTGGTTACCCAATGATCCAGATGTAAGGTTTGGCCATCACAACGCCGTGGCGCGTTCGGTGCCCCACGGTTTGTTGACAAGGTCCAGCCGTTTCCGGCAAGAGCCGTGGGATTCATCGGAATGTATTCATGACCAATGTCGCCCTGACCGGACTTGCCCGCGATCTCGCCCGGCGCGCCGACGAGGGCAGGCCGGTGCGCATCGGCGTTATCGGCTCCGGCGAGATGGGCACCGACCTGGTCACGCAAGGCATGCTGATGCCGGGCATCGAGGTCTGCGCCATCTCCACCCGGCGCCCGCACACCGCGCGCGCGGCCATCCGCATCGCCTATGGCGACGAGGCGATGGCACGCGAGGCCGAGAACCAGGCGCAGGTCACCGCGGCGATCGAGGCTGGCAGGATCGCCATCACCTCCAACGAGATGCTGGTTACCAACCCGCTGGTCGACGTGGTCATCGACGCCACCGGTAAGCCCGGCGTCGCCGCTGACTTCTGCCTGTCGGCGATGGAACACGGCAAACATCTGGTGATGATGAATGTCGAGGCCGACGTCACCATAGGCTGCCTGTTGAAGAAGGAAGCCGATCGGCTCGGCGTGGTCTATTCGCTCGGCGCCGGCGACGAACCGTCCTCCTGCATGGAGCTGATCGAGTTCGTGTCCGCGCTCGGCTGCACGGTCGTCGCCGCCGGCAAGGGCAAGAACAATCCGCTCAATCACGACGCGGTACCTGACGACTATCGCGCCGAGGCCGAACGCCGCAACATGAACCCGCGCATGCTGGTCGAGTTCGTCGACGGTTCCAAGACCATGGTCGAGATGTGCGCCATCGCCAACGCCACTGGCCTGGTGCCGGACAGGCCGGGCATGCATGGCCCCGCCGCCAATCGCGACGAACTGGCCAAGGTGCTGATTCCGCGTGCCGACGGCGGCGTGCTGTCGAAGAAGGGCGTGGTCGACTACACCATCGGCAAGGGCGTGGCGCCCGGCGTCTTCGTCATCGTCGAAGCCACGCATCCGCGCATCATCGAACGCCTGGATGACCTGCATGTCGGCAAGGGCCCCTATTACGGCCTGTTCCGGCCGTATCACCTGACCTCGCTGGAAGTGCCGCTGACCGCCGCCCGCATCATGCTCTACGGCAAGCCGGACATGGTGCCGCTGCCGCGTCCCGTCGCCGAGGTCTGTGCGGTGGCCAAGCGCGATCTCGCCGCCGGCGAAACCTTCGATGCCATCGGTGAGACCTGCTACCGCTCCTGGACGATGACAGTGGCCGAAGCGCGCGCCGAGCGCGCCGTGCCGGTCGGCCTGCTCGAGGGCGGCAAGGTGTTGAAGCCGGTGAAGAAGGGCGAGCTGCTCACCGCCGGCAACGCCGCGCCGGACAGCTCGACGCGGCTTTATGCCTTGCGCAGGCAGCAGGACGAGATGCTCTACGGCTGAGCTGGAACAATTCCTGCAAAGGTGCCCGGCGGTTTTGCAGCCGGAATTGCCTGGAAACAAGGAGCGAGAGCGCTTCCGGTAGAAGCCGAAACGCTCTCGTGTCGCCGCCTACAGCCGGGTCAGCCGCTCGCCCGGCCCGGCCAGCCGCTCAGCGCCCGGAACATCCGCGGCATCGACGCGGCGTGGATGCCATGCCACGGCACGTGCGATCTCCGCGATGGCATGCAGGTCGTCTGCGTCCATGCCGCGGTCCAGCAGGACGAGTTGTGACCAATAGGCGGCGGAGACATTCATCATCACGTCGAGCCACAGACGCCCATCATCGGCCTGCACGAGAATCCACTGCCAGTCGGCTGTCGCCAGCACCTTCCCCGGTTGTTGCGTTCCCGCGACCTCGATGCTGACCGGATCGCCGGCCTTCAGTGCTTCTGCCATCCTGGTCTCCGCCTGCACGGGCTGGCTCCGCTTTGCTGCGAAAACGGAGCCGCCGCGCATGATCGCCGACGATCGCGGAAAGCCGAACATCGATCAAGATGTTACCGCAATCCGCCACAAAGCCTAGGATCGGCCTTTCAGCGTCCGCTGCAGGGCCTCCAGCACCAGCCGGGTCGCTTCGGCATGGATGTCCGCGCGTGAGCGGTTGCCGGCGTCGTCGCAGATCGGATCGACCTCGCCGACCGATTTCAGCAGCTCGGCGGCACCCTGCTTACATTCGGGCAGGAAGCTGAAGTGGTCGGAGCCCTCTATCGCGGCATATGTGCCCTGTGGAGTGAGCGACGCCAGCCTGTTGGCCAGCACACCGACCGGGATCGTATCCGCATCACCGAGATTGATGAAGGTCATCGGGATGGAGATCTCCTTCAGGCTCTGCTCGTCATAGGCTCGCGCCAGGCCTGGATCGACGAGCACTGCCGATTTGACGCGACGGTCGAGGTTCGATTGTTCGAAAAGTGCCTTGTCGATCGAGCGAAGGTCGACCTTGTCGACCTTCACCTGCGCGTCATTCACATAGCCGACACCGCGGGCATACCAGGCGCAGTCCCATTTCGTGTAGCTGTCGCAGTAGCTGGCATAGGCTTCCAGCCTGGCGCGCGCGCCGGCGATCTCCATGGCGGTGGCGCCACCGATCGAGAAGCCAGCGACACCGACCTTGTCGGCATCGACAAGCCCGCGCCATTGCGGATCGGTGGTCAGTTTATCGATTACGCGCGAGAGATCCTGCGTGCGCTGCCACAGCTTCGGCGTTTCGGCCGGTAGCGAATAGCCGCTGGTGGTGCCGGGATGGTTCGGGCCTGCGACGACAAACCCGGCCTTGGCCAGCGCCGTCGCCAGCCACCCCATCGCCTGGACGCGGCTGCCCGAGCCGTGCGACAGGACAACGAGTGGATAGCGCCCCCTGGCGGCGGGAGCATCGAGGAAGGCTGGCTCACTCTTGAACACCCTGCTGTCGCCGACCATCGTCGGCTGTCCACCGGCATCGGCCGGATACCAGACGGTGGCGACAAGATCGCGACCGTGTTCGCCCGCCTCTATGACAATCTGGCGCACGCCGACCTCGGCGGCGAGGCAAGGGGTGGCGAAGGCGACGAAAACCACGGCGGTGGCAACGGTCTGGAAGGTCGGCATCGGAAGCTCCGTTATGAAAAATACGCAAGACCCATTGCAGGCGCCGCGGCTTGATGCTTCCTCGATCGTGATTCAGGTCGTTCTCGATTGCGATCCGAGCCATCATCGCTTCTGAAATTCCAACGCCGATACGTGTCGTGATCTTCGTTCCCTTGCCCTTCGTCGTCGCCCTGCTGTTGCTGATCCTGCTTGTCGTCCTGCTGCGCAATTCGGATCGGGTCAGCGTCAACCGGCCCTTCCTGGCGCTGATCGGCCTGTGCTGCCTGCAGTCGATTGTGCTCGGGCTGCGCTGGGGCTATGGCGTCGAGGCTATGCGCTTCATCCTGCCGGTAATGGGCGGCTGCCTGCCGCCGCTGGTGCTGGCAAGCTTCCACAGCCTGATCGACCGAGACGGCGCCCGGGCGCATGACATCTGGCTCCAGGCGCTGCCGCCATTCGTCATCGTGGCGCTGTTGTTCCTCGCCCCCAACCTCATCGATTTTGCACTGATCCTGCTCTTCGTCGGTTATGCGATCGCCTTGCTGCGGCTGGGCAGGGCCGGACCCGACGCGCTGGACGGCGCCCGCTTCGATGGCGCGGTGGCCGCGCACAAGGCTCTGATCATCGCTGCCGTTTCGCTATGCCTTTCCGCCGTGTTCGACCTTGTCGTCCGGCTGGATTTCGAATGGAAACAGGGCGCGAGTGTCCCGTTGATCGTGACCAATGCCAATCTGCTCTGGCTGCTGGCGCTTGGTCTTGCGGCGATCGTTGCAGCGCGGGCGCGAGCCCTTCCTGAGCCCGTCGCGGAGGCGCAGCGATCGTCAATCACGACTGCCCAGGACCGCGAGGTGCTCGACCGCGTCGACCATCTGCTCAACGAACACAGGCTATTCCTCGACGAAAACCTGACCCTGTCGCGGCTGGCGCGCCGTGTGAGCCTGCCGGCCAGGCAGATATCGGGTGCGGTGAACCGGCTGGCCGGCAAGAACGTCTCGCAATACATCAACGATTTCAGGATCGCCGAAGCCTGCCGGCTGCTACGGCAGGACAACAGCTCGGTGACTGCCGCGATGTTCGAGTCCGGCTTCCAGACGAAGTCGAACTTCAACCGGGAGTTCCGCCGGGTGACTTCGCTCAGTCCCGCAACCTGGCGCGAAAGGAATCGCCTGGCCTGATCCTCTTCGAGGCGAAGCTATTTGCCCAGCTCCACCGATCGTGCCCTTGCCGCTTCGACGGCTTCACCGACCAGGCTCTTCAGCCGGTCGCCGCCCATCAGCACGCCGAGCGCTGCTGCAGTAGTGCCGTTCGGGCTGGTCACCTGCTGGCGCAGCAGGCCGGGTTCCTCGCCGCTTTCGGCGGCGAGCGTAGCGGCGCCATAGACCGTCTGCATGGCAAGCAGCTTCGCCGTGTCGGCAGGCAGGCCCGCCTGTTCGCCGGCGGCGGTCAGGCATTCGATGAAATGGAAGATATAGGCGGGTCCCGAACCCGAAACGGCGGTCACCGCATCCATGAGGGCTTCATCGTCGATCGTCGCGACGGCACCGCTCGAGGAGAGCAGGTCGACCACGAAGCTTTCTGCGGCCTCGGAGACAAGGCTGTTGGAAAACACCACCATCATGCCCTTGCCGATGGCGGCCGGGGTGTTTGGCATGCAGCGCACGATCGGTGTGCGGTCACCCAGGATGCCGGCAAAGGTGGCGACCGGCGTGCCGGCGGCGACGCTGAGGAAGGTCGTCCCGCCATTGCCGAATTTCGTGTAGGCGGCCGTCACCTCGCGGATCACCTGCGGCTTGACTGCAAGCACGACAAGCGCGGGTTCCGTGCCCTCCGGAATGCCCGCCGCGTCCGAAATCGCCGGGCAGCCCAGTGCTTCCGCGCGGGTGCGCAGTGCATCGACAGGCTCCACCACCAGCACTTCCGCTGCCTGCAGCTTGCCGGATTTTACCCAGCCTGCCAGCATGGCGTATCCCATATTGCCGCAGCCGGCGAGAACGAGCTTGATGGTCATGGAAGGCCTCCCGAAAGCTCCTTCCTTAGACGGTCGTGCACGGGGGTGGAAGAGAGACGCTTACCTTCTCGTTGCGCAGGAAGGTAAAACGCGTCCACGCGGCTTAATCATCGCTTCATCGCCCTTTGCTAATGAAACGCGCCGGGCGATAGTGCGGGCATCTGCTGTCCGCACCATCGCTGCATCAGCGATGCCCGTGCCGAAGATGGGAAAACCTCCAGATGTCTGCGCCGGTAGGCGGTGCGGCTATGATCGCAAGGCGGGCTGAACAGGTGCCTGCTGTCGGGAACTTTGGCATGGGATGCACAAGGTCGGTTCTGGGAGTTTCCGTCGCCAGCCTGGGGTGGGAAGAGGCATTGTCGCAACTTGCCGGCTTCGTGCGCGACAGGCGGTTCACCAAGGTCACCTTCCTCAACGCCCACAATGCCAACATCGCTTCGGTCGATGACAGTTTTGCGGGCGCGCTGGATGATTTCCTGGTCCTGCCGGACGGCATCGGCGTCGATATCGCTGCCAGGCTGCTCTACGGCCGGAAGTTCGCGGCCAATCTCAACGGCACCGATTTCGTGCCTGACCTGCTCATGACCATCAAGGAGCCGTTGACGGTTGGCCTGCTCGGCGCCACGCGCGCCAATGCCGAGGGCGCCGGCGCCAGGCTACGGCAGCTGGTGCCGCAGCACAGGATCGTCGTCTTTCACGATGGCTTCTTCTCGTCGGCGGAAGAGCGGGGCATCGTCCAGCAGCTGGCCGAGCATCGGCCCGACATCCTGCTGGTCGCCATGGGCGTGCCGCGCCAGGAGTTGTGGATCGCCCGCAATCTCGACCATCGTCATTGCACGTTGCCCCTGGCTGTCGGGGCGCTGTTCGACTTCCTGAGCGGCGCGGTGCCGCGCGCACCGCTCTGGCTGCGCAGGCTCCGGCTCGAATGGGCGTTTCGGCTCATCGTCGAACCCGGCCGGATGTGGCGCCGCTACCTCATCGGCAACCCGCTGTTCCTGTGCCGTGTCATACGCCAGAAGCGGACCGCATCGCCGGTCCGGACGACGCGGTGAGCGTTTTGCGTCCGCGAAAGCCGAAGAAGCTCCACCGTCGATCAATTGGTAAGCCATAACTTACAGAAAGTTGCCGAAACAACGGGATGGAGTTTCGAGTTTACGGCATGCGACGGCGTTTTGGCGGGATTGCATTGGTGGAATTTCGTGAGAAGGTCGCGCCTCTGTTCTGGTGCGAACGTGATTTGGCTGACCGGGTGAAGCATGGCTGACGTGATCGATGGAAAGAAAGTGGCCGAGGATGTGGTCGGCAAGGTCAAGGCGCTGACAACGGCGCTAACCGGTACAAAGCCCGGCCTCGCAGTGGTGATTGTCGGCGAAGACCCAGCCAGCCACGTCTATGTCGCCTCGAAGTCGAAAATGGCGAAGGAGTGCGGTTTCAAGTCGGTGCAACATTCGCTGCCGGAAAACACGACGCAGGAAGAACTGCTGGCACTGGTGGCCGAACTCAATGCCGATTCCACTCTTCACGGTATTCTCCTGCAATTGCCGCTGCCGAAGCATCTGAAGTCCGAGCCGGTCTTGCAGTCGATCCTTCCTGAAAAGGACGTCGACGGATTGCATGTCGTCAATGCCGGCAAGCTTGCCATCGGCGACCTGGAAACCGGCCTGATTTCCTGCACGCCGGCCGGCTCGATGATTCTGGTCGAGAGGGTGCGGGGGAAGGACCTCTCGGGCCTCAATGCAGTCGTTATCGGTCGGTCCAATCTTTTCGGCAAACCGATGGGCCAGTTGCTGCTGGCGGCCAATGCCACCGTCACCATGGCGCATTCGCGCACCGGCGATTTGCCGGCAATCTGCCGCACGGCCGACATCCTGGTGGCGGCGGTCGGCCGCCCGGAAATGGTCAAGGGCGATTGGGTCAAGCCAGGCGCCACCGTCATCGACGTCGGCATCAACCGCATTCCGGCGCCGGAAAAAGGTGAGGGCAAGACGCGCCTGGTCGGCGATGTCGCCTATGCCGAGGCCGCGGCTGTTGCCGGTGCCATCACGCCGGTGCCGGGTGGCGTCGGTCCGATGACCATCGCCATGCTGATGGCCAACACCGTCATTTCCGCCTATCTTGCCGCCGGACTCGACCGCCCGTCCTTCTGATCGCCGCCATTTGAGAGCCCAGCTTTGCCGACGCCTCCTGTTCCCATAGAACGGCCCATCGTGACGGACGCCGTTCAAGGCGGCAGGCGCTTCGCCTTCCTGCTGGTCGACAAGTTTCCGATGTTTTCCGTGGCGGCCGCGATCGACGTGGTGCGCTCGGCCAACCGCCTGCTCGGCCATGATTTCTACAGCTGGACCACCGTTTCGCCGGATGGCGATGCGGTTACCGCCTCCAACGACCTGCCGCTGAAGGTCGACTATGCCGTGGCCGATGTGCCGCCGGTCGATATCCTGTTCGTCTGCGCCGCGCTCAACCTGGAATTCCCAGGAAAGTCGAAGGTGCTCGGCGCCCTGCGCGCCTGGGGACGGCGTGGCGGCGTGCTGGGTGCGCTGTCGGTCGGCTCCTATGTCCTGGCCGAAGCCGGCCAGCTCGAGGGCCATCGCTGCACCATCCACTGGGAGAATCGCGCCGGCTTCATGGAGCGCTTCCCGGACATCGAATGCACCGGCAACGTCTTCGAGATCGACCGCAAGCGCTACACCAGCGCCGGCGGCACCACCTCGATCGACCTGATGCTGGAGATCGTGCGCACCGATTTTGGCGCCAATCTCGCCAATGCCGTCGCCAACCAGTTTCAGCACGAACGCATCCGCTCGGCCGGCGACCGCCAGCGTGTCGGCCCGGAGCGTGACCTGACGGGCAAGTCGGAGAAGCTGCGCAAGATCGTCGAGCTGATGGCCGATCATCTCGACGAGCCGCTGTCGGCGGTTCAACTCGCCAAGTCGGCAGGGCTTTCGGTGCGGCAGGTGGAGCGGCTGTTCCTCAGGCACCTGACCGTGACGCCGGGGCGCTACTACATGCGGCTCAGGCTCGAGCGCGCCCGCGAACTGCTGCGCCAGACCAACATGCCGATCCTCGACGTGGCGATCGCCACCGGCTTCACCTCGCACTCCTATTTCGCGCAAAGCTATCGGCTGCAGTTCGGCCGCCCGCCGAGCGAAGAGCGGCGCACGACCTATTGAGCCGGGCGGCGATCGCCCCTCAACTCGCCAGGAAACCGCCGTCGGCGGCCAGGACATGCCCGACAATGTAGGCGGACTGGTCGGAGGCGAGCCAGACGACCGCTTCGGCGACGTCCTCGGGCCGGCCCATGCGGCGTAGCGGCAAGGCTGCCGCCACGGCTTCCATGCTCCCGACACCCGCCGCCGCCTTCATCATCATGTCGGTCATGACACGACCCGGCGCCACGGCATTGATGCGCACGCCGTGGGGAGCATAGGCCATGGCGGCGGAGCGCATCAGCGAAATCGCCGCTGCCTTGGACGCCGAGTAGAGCGCAAAGCCAGGGTTGGGATTGCGGATGCCGCTCACCGACGCGTTGATGACGATCCTTCCGCTTTGCTGTGCCAGCATGACGGCAAGCTGATGTTTTAGGGACAGGAAGACCGAGCGCACATTGGTGTCGAAAACGGCGTCGAAGACATCGCTGTCCTGTCGTTCAAGAGGGGCGGGCCGTTCCTGATAGCCGGCATTGTTGAAGGCTGCGTCCAGCCTGCCGAACCGCGCGACGACGGTCTGCACGAGATGGCTGACATCTTCTTCCCGCGTCACATCCGTGCGCAGGAAAAGACCTTCGGCGCCGGCCGCACGGCAGGCCTGTGCGACAGCCTCGCCTTCCTCGTCACGACGGCCGGCAACAATAACCGCGGCTGCTCCAGCCTCCGCCATCCGCAGCGCCGTCGCCCGGCCGATGCCGCTGCCGCCTCCGGTGACCAGGCAGACCAGGCCATCCATCCGGCCCGCTTCTCTCCCGGCGCTGACATTCGAGGCTTTGGCTGACATGATGATCCCGCATTGCCGGTTTGGATCCAGAGAATAAAGTTGTATCATACAACCAATGAGACGCAAGGAAGCTTTGTGGTGAGTGAGAGCGAGACGGTCGAGATCCAGAAGGTCCGAGATTCGTCGCGCAGGATCGTGCGCGAGCTTGGTTTCATGAAGCCGACCGTGGCGGGCACCGACCTGCCTGCCTCGGCAGTCCATGCAATCATCGAGATCGGCTCCAATGACGGTTTGACCGCGGGCGTGCTTGGGGAAGTCCTCAATCTCGAGAAATCGAGCGTCAGCCGGATGTTGCGCAAGCTGATCGATGCCGGCGAAGTCGAAGAGCGCGCCAACCCGAACGATGCCCGCTCGAAGCTTCTGCGGCTGACAGTGCGTGGGAAAGCCACGTTTGCAGCGATCAATCGTTTCGGCCATGGTCAGGTCGCGGCAGCCTTCCTGCATCTGTCCGACGACCAGCGGCGTATCGTCGTGGCCGGGCTCTCGGCCTATGCCGAAGCGTTGCATCGGGTCCGTTCGGAACAGTGCTAGGTCGATACTTCCTGGTCGACGGTCGCGTCGGTTATTGCGGATTCCCTTCCTCCCGCCGAACCGCTATCTTCGCCGCTTCGTCGGATCGAGCCAGGCTCGCGAGAGGGATACCATGTTGATTTTTGCCAGATGGATCGCAGCTGTCGTTGCGGCGCTGCTGCTCACCGTGCCCGCGCTGGCCGCCGACCGCACCATCATCATCCTCGATGCGTCCGGCTCGATGTGGGGGCAGATCGACGGCAAGCCGAAACTCGAGATCGCGCGCCAGTCGCTGCGCACCGTGCTGCAGTCGCTGCCTGCCGACAGGGAGGTGGGTTTCATGGCCTATGGCCATCGCGAGAAAGGCAGCTGCGAGGACATCGAACTGATCGTTCCGCCGGCCGCCGGCACCGCAGGTGCCATTACGGCCGCGGCCGATACCATGAAGTTCCTCGGCAAGACACCGCTGACGGCTGCCGTGCGCAAGGCCGCCGAAGCGCTGAAATACACCGAGGACAAGGCAACCGTCGTCCTGATCACCGACGGGCTCGAGACCTGCAATGCCGATCCTTGCGCGCTCGGCAAGGAACTCAAGGCATCGGGTGTCGACTTCACCGCCCATGTCGTCGGCTTCGGCCTGACGGCGGATGAAGGCCGGCAGGTGGCGTGCCTCGCCGAAAACACCGGCGGCAAATACATCCAGGCCACCGACGCGGCCGGTCTCGAGGACGCACTCAAAAAGACCGTCGCCGAGAAGCCGGCGCCCGAACCCAAGCCGGCTCCCGCGCCGGAACCGGCAAAGGTTGAATTCAATCTGGTTCCGACGCTGACCCTTGCCGAAGGCAATCCCGACATCACCACCGACATCGGCCAGTCCTGGGTGCTCTATAAAGCCAATCCGGATGGCAGTCGCGGCGACTATGTCTCGACCGAATATGGCGCCTGGAAAGGCAATGCCGAGCCCGGCAGATATGTGCTCGTCGCCAAGGTTGGCCATGTCGAGCGCGAGCAGGTCGTCACCATCGAGGCCGGCAAGGTCGCCGCGCCGCATTACGTGGCGGATGCCGGCACGCTGATCGTGCGGGCCCACGCCAGCGAGGGCTCGGAGATCGCCGACGGCGCCGCCATTCAGGTCAAATATCCGGGTGACGGCACCACCACCTATTACGGTCAGATGAAGGCCGTCTTCCCGGCCGGCGAACAGGAGATCACCGTTGAGGTCGGCGAGGGCACCGCGACCGAAAAGGTCACGCTGAAGGCGGGCGAGACGATTGAGAAGGACATCGCCGTCGGCGTCGGCAAGGCCGTGACCAACGCCTTCTATGTAGAAGGCAAGAAGGTGGATTCCGGTGGCCTCGTCGTGCGCGTCTTCAAGGCAGAGAAGAACCTCGACGGCCAGCGCGACGATGTGTCGACGTCCTATGGGCCGGACCAGAAGTTCGACCTGCCGCCCGGCAACTATGTCGTCGTCGCCAAGATGGACGAGGCGACTGCCGAAACCCCCTTCACCATCAAGGTCGGCGAAAAGACCGACGTCAACGTCGTGCTCAATGCGGGCGTGCTGTCCGTCGATGCGAAGGGGGCGAAGGAGATCGAGGTCTATGGCGCCAAGAAGGACATCGAAGGCAAGCGGCAGGCCTTCGGCAATTCCTATGGCGAGACACATCAGGCGACGCTGTCGGCCGGCGACTACGTCGTGGTGGCGATCCGTGGCGACGACAACGTCAAGACGGAAACCCCGGTGACGGTGAAAGCGGGCGAGCGGTCCGAGGTGACGGTGCCGTAGTAACCGGCGCACCCGCTTCGCGTATGAAACCAGGCGTGTCGTCACATGTTTCATGACTGGATTTCGCCGCGGCGCCGTCGACCGCCGCCTGTTTCGCACTGGGTTACCGCTGCATTTTGCTGGTCGTGAGGCGGGCAGAAGGCTGAATGCACTAAAATTATAAAAACGTCATTTATATAAGCGTGATCGCCGAGGCGAAAAGTCTTCGATACTTTAAAAATATGTTTTATAACAATATGATAGGCTGACTTATTGGACGGTGATTTTTCAAGATGGCTTCTGGTAAAAGGCGCTATTCACGAGTAAAAAACAATTGTCGAATCGAGCAAAACGGCGATTTTCTTCCGCTGAGTAAACGACCGACAGGGCCGCGGCCGATTTTCATCCACCTGCCGAGCCGCTATGTTCGTGGCTTCTCTGGATCGAGCCGGTTCTCGTTTCTGGAATTCGCACGTCTGATTGGGTCGCTATCCGGCGGCCCTTGTCGGTTATGGGCGAATTCTGGCGACGGTACGGCACACATTCTGATTTCGGCGCGTTCCAGACACTGCGTTGGGCACCGGGGCACACTTCGCAACCACTAGGCTCGCAAGGAAGGATATCATGTCGACTTTTGCCAGATGGATCACGGCTTTCGCTGCGGTCCTGCTCTTGGCGGTGCCGGCGCTCGGCGCCGATCGCACCATCATCATCCTCGATGCGTCCGGCTCGATGTGGGGCAAGATTGACGGCAAGCCGAAGCTCGAGATCGCGCGCCAGTCGCTGCGCACCGTGCTGCAGTCGCTGCCTGCCGACAGGGAGGTGGGTTTCATGGCCTATGGCCATCGCGAGAAAGGCAGCTGCGAGGACATCGAACTGATCGTTCCGCCGGCCGCCGGCACCGCAGGTGCCATTACGGCCGCGGCCGATACCATGAAGTTCCTCGGCAAGACACCGCTGACGGCTGCCGTGCGCAAGGCCGCAGAAGCGCTGAAATACACCGAGGACAAGGCAACCGTCGTCCTGATCACCGATGGGCTTGAGACCTGCAATGCCGATCCTTGCGCGCTCGGCAGGGAACTGAAGGCATCGGGTGTCGACTTCACCGCCCATGTCGTCGGCTTCGGCCTGACGGCAGACGAAGGCAAGCAGGTGGCGTGTCTCGCCGAAACCACCGGCGGAAAATACATCCAGGCCACCGACGCAAAGGGCCTGGAATCGGCGCTGAAGCAGACCGTCGTCGAAAAGCCCGCGCCGCAGCCGGCACCAGTGCCCAAGCCGGAAAAGGCTGAATTCAACCTGCGGCCGACCTTTGCGCTTGCCGAGGGCGGCGCCGAGATCTCCGACGATGTCGGCCAGAGCTGGGCTCTCTACAGGACCAAGGCCGACAACAGCCGTGGCGAAAACATCCTGACCGAATATGGCGACTGGAAAGGCAGCGTCCAGCCGGGAAAATACGTTCTCGTCGTCAAGGCTGGCCAGGTCGAGCGCGAGCAGGTCGTCACGGTCGAGGCCGGCAAGGTCGCCGAGCCGTATTTTGTCCTGGACGCCGGCATGTTGATCCTGAGGGCACATGCCAGCGAAGGATCCGAGATCGCGGACGGCGCTGCCATCCAGGTCAAATATCCGGGTGGCACGACCACCGACTACGGTCAGATGAAGACTTTCGTTCCGGCTGGCGCCCAGGAAATCACGGTCAAGGTCGGTGAAGGCGCCGTGACGGAGAACCTCACGCTGAAGGCCGGTGAAACGATCGAAAAAGACGTCGTCGTCGGTGTCGGCAAGGCGGCGGCCAACGTCCTTTATGTCGCGGGCAGCGCGGCGGATTCCGATGGTCTCGTCGTGCGCGTGTTCAAGGCAGGGCAAACCATGGGCGGTGATCGCAAGGATGTTTCAACCGGCTATGGGCAGGATCAGCAGTTCGACCTGCCGGCCGGAAACTACATCCTGGAGGCCACGCTGGACCACGCGGTTGCCGAAACGCCTTTCACGGTGAAGGTGGGTGAAAGGGTCGACGTGGATGTGGTGCTCAATGCCGGCGTGCTCGCCGCGACGGCGGATGGCGCCAAGGAGATCGAAGTCTTTGCAGCCAGGAAGAATCTCGAGGGCAAGCGCCAGGCTTTCGGCTTCTCTTACGACCAGGCGCATCAGGGGACGTTGCCTGCTGGCGACTATGTCGTGGTGGCGACCCGCGGCGATGACGACGCCAAGTCCGAGATACCGGTCACGATCAAGGCCGGCGAACGGACTGAAGTGACGGTGCCGTAGGCTTTGCCAGCGAAAACAGGTGCTCCTTATCTCCCCCGCAAAGGGGAGATAAGGCACTGACGCCGATCCAGCCTCTCCCGCAAGGGAGAAGGCAGAGAGGATCACCCAAACGCGCTGGCGCCATGGTCGGCGCGGCCGGCCATCTGGCGAAAGCCGGCGAACAGCTCGCGGCCCAGCCCGAATTCGTGCTCGGACAGGTCGGCCAAGGCCGACGACCGAACGGCGAACTCGCCGGCCGGCACCAGAACTTCCAGCGTGCCAGCCTCGCCGTCGAGCCTTACGATGTCGCCGTCATGCACGCGGGCGATCGGACCGTCTTCCAGCGCCTCCGGCGTGACGTGGATCGCCGCCGGCACCTTGCCGGACGCGCCCGACATGCGCCCGTCCGTGACCAGTGCCACGCGCTGGCCACGATCCTGCAGGATGCCGAGCACCGTTGTCAGCTTGTGCAGTTCCGGCATGCCATTGGCCTTGGGGCCCTGGAAGCGGATGACGGCAACAAAATCGCCGGTCAGTTCGCCGGCCTTGAAGGCGTCGTTCAGACCCTGCTGGCTGTGAAAAACCTTGGCGGGCGCTTCGATGATGCGCCGCTCCGGCTTGACGGCGGAGGTCTTGATGATGGCGTGGCCAAGATTGCCGGCCAGCACCTTGAGTCCTCCGGTCGCCTGGAAGGCCTGCTTCACCGGCACCAGCACCTTCTCGTCGCCGCTCACCGCGGGTGCGGCCTCGCGCATGACAGAGCCATCGCCGCCTAGCCTGGCTTCGACCGTGTAAGGGCGCAGGCCTTCGCCCCACACCGTCTGCACGTCCTCATGCAAAAGGCCGGCATCGAGCAGCTCGCGGATCATGAAGCCGAGGCCGCCGGCAGCGTGGAAATGGTTCACGTCGGAAAGGCCGTTCGGGTAGACCCGCGCAAGCAGCGGCACCGCTTCGGAAAGATCGGAGATATCCTGCCAGGTCAGCTTGATGCCGGCAGCCGCCGCCATCGCGATCAGGTGGATGGTGTGGTTGGTCGAGCCGCCGGTGGCATGCAGGCCGACAATGCCGTTGACGAAGGAGCGCTCGTCGATCATGCGGCCGACCGGCGTATAGGCGTTGCCCATTGCCGTCAGGCTCAGCGCGCGCTTGGTGGCTTCGCGGGTCAGCGCGTCGCGCAACGGCGTGCCGGGATTGACGAAGGAGGCGCCCGGCGTGTGCAGGCCCATGATCTCCATCAGCATCTGGTTGGAATTGGCCGTGCCGTAGAAGGTGCAGGTGCCCGGACCGTGATAGGATTTGGACTCAGCCTCCAGCAGTTCGGCGCGACCGCATTTGCCTTCCGCATAGAGCTGGCGCACGCGCGCCTTCTCGTCATTCGGGATACCCGAAGTCATCGGGCCAGCCGGAATGAAGACGGCCGGCAGATGGCCGAAGGTGAGGGCTGCGATCACCAGGCCCGGCACGATCTTGTCGCAGACGCCGAGATAGACGGCGGCGTCGAACATGTTGTGCGAAAGCCCGATCGCCGCGGCCATGGCAATCACGTCGCGCGAGAACAGCGACAGTTCCATGCCGGGCTGGCCCTGGGTGACGCCATCGCACATGGCCGGCACACCGCCGGCGACCTGGGCAATGCCGCCGGCTTCCGTCGCCGCCTGCTTGATGAGTTGCGGATAGCTCTCGAACGGCTGATGCGCCGACAGCATGTCGTTGTAAGAGGTGATGATGCCGAGGTTCGGCACGCGGTCGGCGCCGAGTGCGACCTTCTCCGAAGGGCTGCAGACGGCGAAGCCGTGGGCGAGGTTGCCGCAGGAAAGCACGCCGCGGTTGGCGGCGCGTCCCGATGCTTGGCCGATGCGGCCGAGATAGGTCTCGCGGCTGGCGCGAGAGCGCTCGCGAATACGGCTGGTGATGGCTTCGATGTCGGATCTGGCTGTCATGGCTATCGTCCTTTCGCGAGGGCGACGGCACGCCAGGCCGTCCGGCCTTCGCCATTCACAATCAGGGGGCCCAGTAGATTTCGACCGGGCTCGTCGCTGCATCGATGACGCGGCGGATCGGCAGTTGCGATCCCGGCGCCAGCGCCTTTTCAAGTGTCGCCAGCTTTTCGGCGCCTTCGATGTGCAGGGCGATGAAACGCGCCCGGCGGATCAGCGAAAGCGTCAGCGTCAGCCGCAATTCACCGGCGCTGTCGGCATGGACGGCGGCGATCTCGTCGCGCGATGTCGGGTCGAGCAGATGCTCCAGCTCCTTCGCATCCGGGAAGAACGAGGCGGTATGGCCGTCATTGCCCATGCCGAGGATCGCCACGTCCGGCGGGTTGAAGAAGGTCGTCAGGAAATGCTCGGCGTCCTTCAGGTCCGCATCGAGCTCGCCGTTGCCGTAGAGCGGCAGGAAATGCGCGGCGGCTGCCGCGTTCTGCATGAGCCTGGCCTTGACCAGGCCGGCATTGGAGCGCGGCGAGGTGTCGGGCACGTAGCGCTCGTCGATCAGCGTCAGGTTGACGCTGTCCCAGGCGAGGGTGGTGTTCGACAGAACCTCGAAGAAGCGGGCAGGCGTCGAGCCGCCGGAGACGGCGAGGCTTGCCGCTTGCGTGGCCCGGATTTCGGCCGACAGCCTGCCGGCCACCGTCTCGGCAAGAGCGGCGGCCAGGCTTTCCCGGTCCGCGAAGTCGTTGCGGCGATAGTTCCCGGCCATCTCAGTTGCTCTCGTGCCAGGTGCGGCCGTCACGCTCGATCAGTGCAATCGAGGCGGATGGACCCCAGGTGCCGGCGGTGTAGCCCTGTGCGTCCTGGCGGGCATTTTCCCAGGCGTTCTGGATCGGGTCGATCCATTTCCAGGCCGCCTCGACTTCGTCGCGGCGCATGAACAGCGTCTGGTTGCCGCGGATCACGTCCATGATCAGGCGTTCATAGGCATCCGGTGCGCGGCCCTGGAACTGCTGCGCGAAGCTCATGTCGAGCGAGATCTGGCGCAGGCGCATGCCGCCGGGGCCCGGATCCTTGATCATGATGTACTGCTTGACGCCTTCGTTCGGCTGCAGGCGGATGACCAGCTGGTTGGCGAAGATCGGCCCGGCGCTGTCGCCGTTGAAGATCGAATGCGGGATCGGTTTGAACTCGATGACGATCTCGGAGACGCGCGACGCCAGCCGCTTGCCGGTGCGCAGGTAGAATGGCACGCCAGCCCAGCGCCAGTTGGCGATCTCGGCCTTGATGGCGACGAAGGTTTCGGTGTTGCTCTCGGCGCCGAGTTCCTCGACATAACCCTTCACCGGGCCACCGGCGGAAGCGCCGGCGCGGTACTGGCCGCGCACGGTCTGCTTCGGCGCTTCGGTGCCGTTGATGCGCTTCAGCGCGCGCAGCACTTTCAACTTCTCGTCGCGCACCGCGTCCGCGTCCATCGAGGAGGGCACTTCCATGGCGACGAGGCAGAGCAGCTGCAGCATGTGGTTCTGCACCATGTCGCGCAGCGCGCCAGCCTTGTCGTAATAAGTGACGCGGTCCTCCAGGCCCACGGTCTCGGCCACGGTGATCTGCACATGGTCGATATGGGCCGAATTCCACAACGGCTCGTAGAGCGCGTTGGCGAAACGCAGCGCCATCAGGTTCTGCACCGTCTCCTTGCCGAGATAGTGGTCGATACGGAAGATCTGGCTTTCGTCGAAATCGTCGCCGACCAGGTCGTTCAGCGCCCTGGCGGAAGCGAGGTCGCGTCCGATCGGCTTTTCCACGACGATGCGCGAGGTCGGCGTGATCAGCTTGTGCTGCTTGAGCTGGTCCGATATCGAACCGAACAGCGACGGCGAAACCGCCATGTAGAAGGCACGGATCGCCTTGGAATCGCCGATGGCCTTTTTCAGCTCGTCGAAGCCGGTGCCGCTGGTGGCATCGGCCGGTACGTAGGAAAGGCGGGCAAGGAAGATGTCGAGTTCCTTAGCGTCGATATCGGCCGCCGCGACATGGCTCTCGATCGCCTTCTTTGCGAAGGCGCGAAATTCGTCGTCGCTCATCTTGGTTCGCGACGTGCCGATGATCCTGGTCGGCTCCGAGAACTGGTGGTCGCGCTGGCGATAATAGAGCGCCGGCAGGAGCTTGCGTTCCGACAGATCGCCGGTGCCGCCGAAGATGATGAAGTCGAACGGGTCGACGGGGATGATCTGGCTGGTCATGCTTCGTCCGATCTCGCGCTACCTTCGCCCGCCAACCCGGCTGGGTCGGGCCGTTGGTCATTATGCGCTAACAACACTGCCGCCATGCGACGGGAGCCGGTATAATCTAATCGATTTAATTTGACTAGGGTTATGGTGTCACAGCATCGTGTGGGAGACTGGTCCAGCACGGGTACTGTTCATTGCGCAATAGTGCCGTCACTATCACGCCCCGCCGAGATAGGGCGCATTTGCCGGAAGACCACGGGAGACTTGCAATGGACGGACATCTTTCGAGCACGGTTGCGGAGGGCCGCAGCTTTCGCCAGATCATTGGCGGCAAGGCGGTTGATGCCGTTTCCGGCCTGCGCATCGATGTCGTGGCTCCTTCGGATGGCCAGGTTTTCGCATCCATTCCGGCTTCCGGACAGGCCGACGTCGACCTGGCGGTGGCCAGCGCGCGCCGCGCCTTCGAGGACGGTCCCTGGGCGAGGATGCCGGCGGTGGAACGCGGTCGCTGCCTGACCCGGGTGTTCCAGCTGGTCGAAAAGCACGGTGCCGAGCTGGCGGCGCTGGAATCGCGCGACACCGGCAAGCCTGCGCGCCAGGGCAAGGCCGATGTTGCCGCCACCATGCGTTATTACGAATTCTACGGCGGCGCAGCCGACAAGATCCATGGCGACACCATTCCCTTCCTGGATGGCTATACCGCGCTTACGCTACGCGAGCCGCATGGCGTCGTCGCCGGCATCATTCCGTGGAACTATCCGTTGCAGATCCTGGCGCGTGTCGCCGGTGCAGCACTTGCCATGGGCAACACGCTGGTTGTGAAGCCGGCCGAGGACGCCTCCCTGACCACCATCCGCATGGCCGAGCTGGCTCTGGAGGCCGGAATCCCGGAAGGCGTCTTCAACGTCATCACCGGCTACGGCCGCAAGGCGGGTGCGCTTTTGTCCGGCCATCCCGATGTCGACTACGTCACCTTCACCGGCTCTCCGGCCACCGGCACGGCGATCCAGCAGGCAGCGGCAATGCACAATCGCGGCGTCACCATGGAGCTCGGCGGCAAGTCGCCGCAGCTGGTCTTTGCTGATGCCGACCTCGAAAAAGCCGTGCCGGTGCTGGTCAACGCCATCATCCAGAATGGTGGCCAGACCTGCTCTGCCGGCAGCCGTGTGCTGGTGGAGCGGCCGGTCTATGACGAGGTCGCCAAGGCGCTTGCCGAGCGCTTCTCGAAGCTGGTCGCCGGTCCGCACGATGCCGATCTCGATCTTGGCGCGTTGATCAATTCACGCCAGCAGGCGCGCGTCGCCGGCATGGTGGCCGACGCAGAAAAGGCCGGCATTCCGGTGCTGGCGCGCGGTTCGGTCGACAAGGCAGCACCGGCCAGCGGTTATTATTTCGCGCCGGCGCTGTTCGGTTCCGTCGACCCTGCCTCCACCATTGCGCAGGAAGAGGTGTTTGGCCCGGTTCTCACCTTGTTTGCCTTCGACGGCGAAGACGAGGCGGTGAAGCTCGCCAATGGCACCGATTTCGGCCTCGTCGCAGGGATCTGGACCAGGGACGGCGCGCGCCAGCACCGGTTGGCCAAGCGGGTGCGTTCCGGCCAGGTGTTCGTCAACGGTTACGGCGCCGGCGGTGGCATCGAGCTGCCCTTCGGCGGTTTCAAGCGCTCCGGCCACGGCCGCGAGAAAGGCTTCGAGGCGCTGTACGATATGTCGGCGACCAAGACGGTCGTGTTTAATCACGGGTAGGGCGCGTTCCGCGCTTTAACGTGGCGTTGCAGGGGGCGGCCATCTCCCGCAGACGGGAATTTCTGCACAAGGACAAAACATGCGTTTGAAAGACAAGGTTGCGATCATCACCGGCGCCGCTTCCGGATTCGGCGAAGGCATGGCCAGGCGCTTTGCCGAGGAGGGAGCCAAGGTGGTGGTGGCCGACCTGAACGCCAGGGGCGCCGAGCGCGTGGCCGCCGAAATAGGTGCCTCGGCGATCGCCGTCGCCAGCGACGTTTCCAGCCGCTCGGAAGTCGAAGAGATGGTCTATGCCGCCAAGAATACCTTCGGCCGCGTCGACATCATGGTCAACAATGCCGGCTACACCCATCGCAACGGCGACATGCTGGCGGTGGACGAGGCGACTTTCGACCTGATTACCGCCGTCAACATGAAGGCGATCTACCACGCCACGGTCGCGGTGGTGCCGATCATGGAGCGGCAGGGCGGCGGCGTCATCCTGACCACGGCCTCGACCGCCGGCCTGCGGCCGCGTCCGGGGCTGACCTGGTACAACGCTTCCAAGGGCTGGGCGATCACCGCCACCAAGTCGATGGCTGTGGAACTGGCGCCGAAGAATATCCGCGTCAACTGCCTCTGTCCGGTCGCTGGCGAAACCGGGATGCTGGCCCAGTTCATGGGCGAGGACACGCCCGAGCTGCGCGCCAAGTTCCGCGCCTCCATTCCGCTCGGCCGCCTGTCGACGCCGCTCGACATCGCCAATGCCGCGCTGTGGCTGGCATCCGACGAAGCCGAATTCATCACCGGCGTTGCGCTGGAGGTGGATGGGGGAAGATGTATCTGAGAGCGCTACGCTTCTCCTCCTACCGCAAGGGGAGAAGAAACGCCGTCACCCGCGGTTGAGAAAACCCTGATAGATCCAGCCGCGCTTGTTCTGGTAGACGATCTCGCACCATTTGTGCTTGCCGCAGGAGATCACGTCGACGCTGGCCTTGGCCGGTACCGTGGCAATGACGCCGGCACCTTTCTTCGGGCCTGAACGCATCGTCACCGAGCGCAGGATCGTGCCATTGCCGCTTGCCGTGGCTGGTGCCGCATCCTGCTCGGGTTCTTCCGCGGCTGGAATGCCGGCGGTCGATTCCGCTTTCGCCTTCGCGGGCTTTGCCTGTGGCACCGGCGCTGCCTTGGCCAGCACGGCTTGCGCAGGTGAGCTTGTGTCTTCCGGCTCGGCAAAAGCCTGTTCGGTGGTCGGCTCGTCTTCGGCGTCCTCCGCGTCGTCCTGACCTGGCTTGGCGACGACGACGGATTTCGCGGCTTCCTGGATCGCGGCAGCCGTCTGCGGCTTTGGGGTATTGGAAGGCACAGCGCTCGCAGCTGCGGTCTGCACGGCGGTCGGCTTGACCTGTGCACCCTTCGCGGTGGTGACTGCCGGCTCGGCAGGCTTCTGTTCGGCAACCTGTGCGGGTTCAGCGTTCTGCTCGGAAGCTGCAGCTTCGGAGGCGACTGGATGTTTGGCGAAAGCCTGCCGCTCGCCCGATGGCAGCGCCAGCCACAGAGCGGTGCCGGCCACGCTGAGCAGCGCCATGGTGCCGACGGCTGCGATCACCAGATGGGAATGCGCTCCGACTTTCTGCCAGAAGGACGGCTTTGTATTATAGCCGAACTGCATCGAAATGCGGTGCGGCCTGGATGCTCCGAAACCGAGAGGCCGTTTCAAAACGGCCTCCATCGGGCGCTTTGGGCTCGATAGCCTGAGGTGTCGACGGTCCCGCGCTCAGCGAAACAAAACTGAACCAACTTGAGCATCTGAGGTTCTGGTTACCCCTGAACACGGCCGACGTTCTTCGATCAAGGGCAGCGCCGTGATCAGCGTCGGTCCCGAAATCCCTCCAGGCGATACGAAGCTCCGATTTCGCAATGCCCAGTCTGGATCATCTGGCAGACGATTGTGGCATCTATGCGCCTTTCAAGCTTAAACGACAACCGTTCCCCCCAAACTTATATGCAGATTTTGTCATGGGAGCCGGTTCAGGCGCATTTTGCGCTATGTGAGTAAGTGTATGCTTACATTGCGATGGAGGTTTTGCGAATCAGTTCGAAGCTGCAAGCGGACAGGCGAAGCAGCGTATCCTCGGTTATTCGCTGCAATGTCCGTGTAATCTAGCAGGGTTAGCAGCCGGGCAGGGACGCCAAACGGGATTCGCCATGCCTTCTCATTTCACTCGTGCTGCATGCACAGCTGCTGCGCTTGCCGCAGCGACCTTCCTCGTCGGCTGCGCTTCCGACATCATGAAGAATTATGTCGGCCGGCCAATCTCGGAGGTCATCATCGACTATGGCCCGCCATCGACCGTGCTCGATCTCAGCCGTGACGAGCGCGCCTACCAATGGCGCAAGGTCTCGACCAATGTCGTGGCGGGTTCGACCAGCGGCGAGATCAAGGACACAAGACGCGTCACACGTTACGAGGAGACGGTGACGCCGGGTTATGTCGAAGAGCAGGAGTGTTTCTACACATTCTACGCGCGGCGCTGGGGCCAGGGCTGGTATGTCACCAGCTTCCGCAAGCCGAAGCTGGAATGTGAGTAAGGGTTTTCGACGTTTCTGAAAAGCGCCGCCGGATGGCCAGAGCCCAAGGCGGCGCCAACCCAGAGCCTGGGTGAGAGGGACAATGCGTATTCTGCTGCTCGAAGACGAGCCGGAGATGGCTTCGGTGCTGAAGACGGCGCTGGAGCGCCGGCATGTCATCGTCGATCACGTCGCCACCATTGCCGACGCCGAGGCCGCTGCGGCCTTCGGTCCCTATGATGCGCTGGTCCTCGACCGTCGGCTGCCGGACGGCGAGGGGCTCGACCTGATCCCGAAGCTGCGGGCCAGCCGCGTCGACGCGCCGATCCTGATGCTGACGGCGCTTGGCGGGCTGGACGACCGTGTTGCCGGGCTTGACGGCGGCGCCGACGATTACCTGGCCAAACCCTTCGCCGTCGAGGAACTGATGGCGCGGCTGCGTGCCCTGCAGCGCCGGCCAGCGACCCTGCGCTCCGAACTTACCGTGGTCGGGCGCCTGACCTATGACTTCCATCATCGCGAAGCGATGGTGAACAACAAGCCGCTCGAACTGCTGCGCCGCGAACAACTGGCCCTGGAGGCCTTGATCCGCCGGCCCGGCCGTGCCGTGCTGCGCTCGACGCTTGAGGAATCGGTCTATGCCATGGACGACGAGATCGGCTCCAACGCCCTGGATTCCCATCTCTCGCGACTGCGGCGCAAACTCGACGAGGTCGATGCAGGTGTGGAAATCCGGGCGATCCGCAATCTCGGCTATCTGCTGCGTGCCGTGACATGAAAAAGAGGCCGCGTCCGCGTTCGCTGCAATGGGTGCTGGTGCGCAGGCTGATCCTGCTGCAGGCAGCTATGCTGCTCGTTTTCCTCGGCTTGCTCACCCTGGTGCTTTTCATCGCGCAGCCGCGCCTGCTGGTCGACAATGAAGAGGCGGCTGTTATCGTCGGCGAGGCGTTGAGCCGCGACGGCAGCGGCCAGCTTGTGCTCAGGGAGACCGACGAGCTCAAGGAGTTTCGCCGCAGTTTTCCGAACCTGTGGTTCGTGGCGCGCGACCAGAACGGCCAGGAACTGCGTCAGGGCAATGTGCCTGCGGTCTATGCCGGCGGTGGCGACGGCTTGCTGAAGAGTGTCGATCGTGCCGCCCTGAATTTTGCGCAGAACGATCTGCGTCCGGCGGCCACTTACGCCAATCTGGATACGCCGGCCGGGCGTGTCGGCGTGATCGCCTCCACCTTGTCCTCGCGCGCGGAGAACGATGGCGTCGAGGTCAATATCGACCTGCAGATCGAGTTGGCGCGCTATCCCGACGGTACCACCAACTGGCTGCGCGTCGGCCCGGTTCTGGTTATCCTCACGATTGTGCTGCTGCTGCCGATCGTCGTCGTCATGGGCTTCACAACGCTGGTGACGACGCCGGCGGTTGTGCGCCGTTCACTCGCCGGGCTGGTCGCCACCGCTGAGGAAGCCAGTGCCATCGACATCGACAATCGTGCCGTGCAATTGCCGACCGAAGGTGTGCCGCAGGAGGTGGCGCCGCTGGTGCAGGCGTTCAATCGCGCGCTTGCCAGGCTTGGCGAAGGTTATGAGAAGCGTAATCGTTTCCTTACGGATGCTGCGCATGAATTGCGCACCCCGATCGCCATCATGCGCACGCGCGCCGAACTGCTGCGCGAGGATCCGGAGAGCCGCAAGCTGCTGAAGGACATCGAGCGCCTGTCACATCTGGCGCAGCAGTTGCTCGACAGCCAGGTGATCGATCATTCATCCGGCAAGCGCGAAGTGGTCGACCTGGTCGATCTCGCCAGGAACCTGGCCGCCGATTTCGCGCCACTTGCGCTGGAGGCCGGTTACGAGCTGTCGTTCGAGCCGGCCGAGGGCAAGGTGCCCGTCACCATCCGGCAGCAGCAGATCGAACGTGCGGTCGCCAATCTCCTGCGCAACGCCATCGAACATGGCGGCGGTTCGGGCACCATCACTGTTCTCGTCGACGACAAGGGCGGGCTGGAGATTCAAGACGAGGGGCCGGGCATTCCGCAGGCCGAGCGCGAGCGCGTGTTCGAGCCGTTCTACCGGCTGCGGCCGCGGTCCACCGGTGCGGGGCTTGGCCTCAACCTTGTCCGCGAGATCGCACGCCTGCACGGCGGCACCATCGAAATCCTCGATGGCGCCTGGATTGGCACCCATATCCGGCTGCAGCTGCCGCTGGCGGCAACGGTCAAGCCTGCGGTCAAATCCGGTCGCGCAGCGCGAACCAGTTGAGCGCCAGGAACAGCAGCGGCGCGCGGAAGCGGCGTCCGCCTGGGAAGGGCGGTATCTTCAATTCCTCGATCAGCTTCAGGCGATCGCGATTGCCCGACACCGTCTCGGCATAAAGCTTGCCGAAGAAATTCGACAGCATGACGCCATGGCCGGAATAGCCGCCGATGGAGAGAACATTCGGCATCACTTCGCGCACGAAGGGCTTGCGCGGCACGGTAATGCCGACATAGCCGCCCCAGCCATGCGTGATCTCGACATCCTTCAGGGCCGGATAGATCTCGGTTATCTGCTTGCGGATGTGGATCTGGATGTCCTTCGGGTCGTTGACCGCATAGACCTCACGCCCGCCGAACAGCAGCCGGTTGTCCTTCGACTTGCGGAAATAGCGCACCACGAAGCGGGAATCGTCGACCGACTCGCCGCCGGGCAGCACCTTCAGTTCGTCGCCCAGCGGCACGGTCGCGCCGATGAAGGAGCCGATCGGCATGATATGCGAGGCACTGACCGGTTCGAGGTCACCGCCATAGGCATTGGCGGCGAGCAGGCACTTGTCGGCGGTTATCGTGCCGCGTGCCGTCGTCACCTTCACCTTGCCGCCTTGCGCCGAGATGTTGGTGGCCTGCGTGTTTTCGAAGACATGCGCGCCGGCGGAAGCGGCCGCGCGTGCCGTGCCGATCACCAGCTTCAGTGGATGGATATGGCCGGTGCCGGTGTCACGGCTGCCGCCGTAATAGAGTGTGGAGCCGAGCCGCTCTGCCGTCTCCCTGGCATCCATGAATTTGATGTGCGGATAGTCGAAGCGCGTTGCCATGATCTCGGCATGCGCCTTGTAGTCGTCGACATAGCGCGGCTTGTGCGCCACCGACAGCTGGCCGGGCATGTAGTCGATCTCGATGCCGTTGGCCGCGGAGAAGTCGAGGAGATGCGCCTTGGCTTCCTCGGCAAGGTCGAACAGCGCCCTGGCGCGCGTGAGGCCATATTCGCCTTCCAGCTCTTCCGCCCAGGCGCGTTGGCCCGTGCCCATCTGGCCGCCATTGCGGCCGGACGCACCGTCGCCGAAACGATAGCTTTCGATCAGCACCACATCGGTGCCGGCCTTGGCCAGATGCACGGCTGCTGAAAGACCGGTGAAACCGCCGCCGATGATGACGACATCGGCCTGCCTGTCACCGTCCAGCGCAGGATATTCAGGACGTGGGCCGGCGCTGTCCTCATACCAGGAGCGGCCGGGGGAAATGGGGGATTGGTAGGGCATGGCACCTTCGGAAGGGAGTAGGGGAGTAAGGGAATAGGGGAGTATGTGAGCAGGTGCCAATCGCTTGAGAGTTTGCGGATTAACAGGCGCAATAGTCCCCTACTCCCCTGCTCTCTTAGACGTTGAGCAGCAGATACTCCCGCTCCCACGGGCTGATCACTTCCATGAAGGTCTCGAATTCCGCACGCTTGATCGCCGCATAGGTGGCGGCGAAGGTGCGGCCGAGCATGGCGGCCAGTTCTTCGTCGCCCTCGAACAGGTCGACGGCTTCGAGCAGGCCGCGCGGCAGGTCGATCTCGTCCTCGTTGGCCGTGGTCAGCACCGGCGGCTCGGCCTGCAGCTTGTTGTTGATGCCGATCAGGCCACAGGCCAGCGACGCGGCGAGCGCCAGATAGGGGTTGGCGTCCGACGACGGGATGCGGTTTTCCACGCGCCGTGCATTCGGGTCCGAACGCGGCACGCGGAAGGCGGTGGTGCGGTTGTCGTAACCCCATTTGTTGTTGACGGGGGCCGACGCTGCCTGGGTGAGGCGGCGGTACGAGTTCACATAGGGCGCAAACATCACCAGCGCGTTCGGCACATGCTTCTGCATACCGCCGATGAAATGGAAGAAGGCTTCCGTCTCGGTGCCGTCTTCGGCCGAGAAGATGTTCCTGCCGGTCTTCTTATCGACGATCGACTGGTGGATGTGCATGGCCGAACCCGGCTGGCCCTGGATCGGCTTGGCCATGAAGGTGGCATAGACGTCGTGCTTCAAAGCGGCTTCGCGCAAGGTGCGCTTGAACAGGAAGACCTGGTCGGCGAGTTCGATCGGGTCGCCATGGCGCAGGTTGATCTCGAGCTGGCCCGCACCTTCCTCATGGATCAGCGTGTCGATCTCGAGGCCCTGCGCCTCGGAGAAGTGGTAGATGTCGTCGATCAGCTCGTCATATTCGTTGACGCCGGCAATGGAGTAACCCGAGCCACCGGCGATCGGCCGGCCCGATCGGCCGACCGGCGGGGTCAGCGGATAGTCCGGGTCCGGGTTCTTGCGCACCAGGTAGAATTCGATCTCGGGCGCGACGACGGGTCTCAGGCCGTGGCGGTCATAGGCGGCGACCACGCGCTTCAGCACGTTGCGCGGCGTGAATTCGACGGCGCGGCCGTCCTGGTGGACGAGATCGCAGATGACGGCGGCGGTCGGGTCTTCTTCCCACGGCACTGCCGTCAGTGTCGAAAGGTCCGGCACCAGCTTCAGGTCGCCATCGTCTTCCGGATATTCGAAACCGTTGCCGTCTTCCGGATACTGGCCGGAAATCGTCATCATGAACGGCGCCGAAGGCAGCGCCAGCGACGTGTTGGAGGTGAATTTGGAAGACGGCATCATCTTGCCGCGGGCAACACCGGCCTGGTCGGGTGTGATGCATTCGATGTCTTCGATGCCGCGCGATTCCAGCCAGACGCTCGCCTCCTTGAAGCTCTTCACTCCTCTGAGATTTTTCAGAAAGGCAGGCGCACGGGTTCGCGTCCCCCGGCTCGACGGACGGACTTCCTTCTTGGCAGGCGGCATCAATCACCAGATTGTGGTTGCAGATCACCGAGTATAGCCGGGGCCCCGGAAGGAAGAAAAGGGGGGCGCACGCCGGTTTTTGCTGGCCCATACATTCCAAATGGCTGGTTTTGGGCCGTTTTTGGCCCGATGCGCCCCTTGTGTACCGGGTTCCGGTCGAGCGCATGCCGCTAGAGCGTTTCCGTTTTTTCACGGAAACGCGGAAACGCTCTAAGTTCTGTTTTCGCCGCATTTTGTAACGCCAAGTGATTCCACTTGACTACAAAATGCTCTGTCGCAAAACCACTGCACACATGGCGCGACATGCTTTAAATCAGCATCATGACCAGCCTCACCACCATTGGTTTCGATGCCGACGACACACTGTGGCAGAACGAGCAGTTCTTCCGGCTGACGGAGCGTCATTTTGCCGAACTGCTCTCCGATCACGCCGAAAAGGAGCATCTGCTGGAGCGGCTCCTGGAAGCCGAAAGGCGCAATCTCGGCACCTATGGTTTCGGCATCAAGGGCTTCACGCTGTCGATGATCGAGACGGCGATCGACGTCACCGGCGGCAAGGTGCCGAGCGAAGTCATCGGCAGGATCCTGGCGGCCGGGCGCGAGATGCTGAGTCACCCGATCGAGACGCTGCCACATGTGCACGACACGCTGGAGATGCTGGCCGGCGGCTATCGGCTGGTGCTGATCACCAAGGGCGACCTGTTCGACCAGGAGCGCAAGCTCGCCCAGTCCGGCCTCGGCGATTTCTTCCAGGCCGTCGAGATCGTGTCCGACAAGTCGCGCCCGACCTATGAGCGCATCTTTGCGCGTCACGGCGATGGCGCCGAGCATGCGATGATGGTGGGCAATTCGCTGAAATCGGACGTCGTTCCGGCGATCGAAGCGGGCAGCTGGGGCGTTTTCGTGCCGCACGAGCTGACCTGGGTGGTCGAGCATGTCGAAGCGCCGAAGGCTGCACCACGCTTCCGCGAGATCGGCCATCTTGGCGAGTTGCCGGGACTGCTTTCCGAGATCGGCAAGTAGTGGTGGCTGCAGCGTTTCCGTTCTTTCACCAAAACGCGTAAACGCTCAACCCTTTGTTTCTGCGCGATTCCGGACGGAAACCGCTGCGCACTTCCCGGAATTGTCTTGGAGCGTTTCCGTTTTTCACGGAAACGCGGAAACGCTCTAAGTTTTTGTTTTCGCCGCATTTTTGTGAAACCAAGTGATTCCACTTGGCTACAAAATGCTCTAGCGCGGCTGGGAATGCCTGGCGCTGCTCTTCAGCGTTTCGATGATCTGTTGCAGCCGGTCGGGCGTGATCGGCTTGGCCACCACGAAATCCACCGTGCGCGGCAGCGCAAGGCTCTCCACCGTTCCCGCACGGTTGGAAAGGAAGACAACGCATGGTGCCGATCTGCCCATCATCCCGCGGATGGCCACAACACCTGAAAGCACCGCGTCGCAATCGCTGTTTTCCGGTCCGCCATCCAGCACCACGGCTCCGGGAATGACATCCGTCAATGCCGATGGCGCCGTCTCTGGCGATTCTGCGATCGCCTTCAGCCCGCTCTGCTCGATGATCCTGGAAACGACGATGCGGTTGATCTGAGATCGGCTGACGACCAGCACCTTGCTGAAATCCAGCCTCGGGCCGCCCCTTGCCGGGGCGGATTCGTCAACAACCGTCATATCGTTCTCGTCTCGTTGCAGGAGAGTGGACGCGCCCTGCGTGTCCAAATTCAATGCTAGGTTGTGCCTCGGCTTGACAATGGGTTGAGCCCTTCGCGTATGTCAAGCATACGGCTGTACTAGCCGGCCTGTTTGCACATCACAATAATATTAGTGGTAACTATGCAACTAAAGTCGCAGGCCGTTGCCCGATAAAAGCATGCGTAAAACAAAAAACCGCCCCGCGATGATCCGCGGGGCGGTTTTTGCTTTTTTGTGGGTAAGTCTTGACTGTCGTCAGCCGTGACTTTGCTGGGTCACGATGACCGGGATCAAAAGATCACCCCAGTTGCCGTCGCCGCCATGGTGGCGGGCCGAACGGACCAGTTCGACCGAAACGCCCGCTTCGACAGCCTTCATCACCGACTGGTTGAGGCGGTGCAGGTCGTTGGCGACGATGCGGATCACCGCCTGCTGGTCGGCGCTCATGGTGGTGGCCTGTTCCTCGGCTCTTTCCTTGACACGGGTGCGCGGTGCCATCGTTCTTCTCCTCGAATGTTCCTTCGCCTTCTGAGGCGGTTCCTCTGTTGCCGCCCCGGCGCCAAGGCGCCAGGGGTACTGTGCTTGCCGGTTTATTCGGCGGCCGGGCGGAACTGTTCGTGCTCGGTCGAGTCGTGCATGGCGGTGGTCGACGACTTGCCGCCGGTGATCGCCATCGAGACGGCGTCGAAGTAGCCGGTGCCGACTTCGCGCTGGTGCTTGGTGGCGGTGTAGCCATTGGCCTCGGCTGCGAATTCCGCTTCCTGCAGTTCCGAATAGGCCGCCATCTGGCGATCCTTGTAGCCGCGTGCCAGCTCGAACATGCCGAAGTTGAGCTGGTGGAAGCCGGCCAGCGTGATGAACTGGAACTTGTAGCCCATCGCGCCCAGCTCACGCTGGAATTTGGCGATCGTCGCGTCGTCGAGGTTCTTTTTCCAGTTGAACGACGGCGAGCAGTTGTAGGCCAGCTTCTTGCCCGGATGCGCCTTGTGCACGGCTTCCGCGAACTTCCTGGCCTGGGCGAGGTCCGGCTTGCCGGTTTCCATCCAGATGAGGTCGCAATGCGGCGCATAGGCGATGGCGCGGGCGATGCACGGCTCGATGCCGTTCTTCACCTGGTAGAAACCTTCCACCGTGCGGCCTGCGTCCTTGTCGACGAAGGGCTGGTCGCGCTCGTCGATGTCGGAGGTGAGCAGCTTGGCGGCCTCGGCGTCGGTGCGGGCGACGATCAGCGTCGGCACGCCCATGACGTCGGCGGCAAGCCGCGCTGCATTCAGGTTGCGGATATGTGCCGCGGTCGGGATCAGCACCTTGCCGCCGAGATGGCCGCACTTCTTTTCAGAAGCCAGCTGGTCCTCGAAGTGAACGCCCGCGGCGCCGGCTTCGATGAAGGCCTTCATGATTTCGAAGGCATTCAACGGTCCGCCGAAACCGGCTTCCGCGTCGGCGACGATCGGCGCGAACCAGGTGTCGACCGAAAGGCCCTTGCCTTCGGAGGTCTCGATCTGGTCGGCGCGCTGCAGTGTGCGGTTGATGCGCTTGGCGAGTTCCGGCGCGGCATTGGCCGGATAGAGCGACTGGTCCGGATACATGGCGGAAGCCGTGTTGGCGTCCGCCGCGACCTGCCAGCCCGACAGATAGATCGCCTTCAGCCCGGCGCGGACCATCTGCATGGCCTGGTTGCCGGACAGCGCGCCAAGCGCGTTGACGAAGTCTTCCTCGTGGATGAGCTTCCACAGGCGGTTCGCGCCCATTTCGGCAAGGCTGTACTTGATCTGTACGGAGCCGCGCAGCCGCTTCACATCCTCCGGCGAATAGGGCCGCTCGATGCCGTCGAACCGGCCTTCAGCGGCCGAAGGGACGAGGTTGTAAAAATCGGTCATTGTCTGCTCCGCTTCACAAATTGCGTTTCGCGAAACCGCCTTGCTTTCGTCAGTTGATGGCGATCTCCCTGTGACCTGATTTACACTGCGCTGCGAAATCAGCCAGTGAATTCGCGATTTTCGCTGGAAAATAAGGGAAAATCTGTGTTGTGTTTGACAATGTCACGCTGTAAATTTGTAAAGTATGTAAATATCACTCCGTTCCTTGGGTTGAAAAAAAATTTACAGGAGGGTGGCGGTGCCGAATTTCTGGAACTTCCTCGCTGGCGCTAGCCTGGGCGCGATAGGTGCGGTCTTTTTGCCCCATGTTATGGGGACGATTTTTCGTGAGCGGTGGCTGGAGGAGCAAGCTCGCCTTATGGGATTGACCTTGGAAGGTAACGGTTCCCGCATGGTGGCTGCGTCGTTCTCCATCGTGTGTATGTTCGCTGGCGTCAGGTTGATGCAGACGGTCCGGTTTCCGCAGCGCTGGGACAGTGTTTCGGAGATGGGATGGTGTGTGTTGATTGCCGCGGCCATCGGCTCCGCTCTTTTTGTTCGCAGGGCGCCGGCATCCAAATTCGTTCTCGTGTTGAGCCTGATCGGCCTCACCGCGATGACCGTAGTGACTACTCAAGGACGGAATGACGGAACTCCGGGAGATAGCCTCGGCTCCCCGTCAGCCCTGAACTCTCCCGCGACGACCGACTGACCGCCATGGCTGAGCAGAAGATCTTCGCCGGGCCGCGCATCCGCCGCATCCGCAACCAGAAGGGGCTGACCCAGACGGCGATGGCCGAGGGGCTGGGCATCTCGCCGTCCTATCTCAACCTGATCGAGCGCAACCAGCGTCCGCTGACGGTCCAGCTCCTCCTCAAGCTGGCTTCCGTCTACAAGGTCGAGCCGGATGAATTGCAGGGAGAGGCGCGCGGGTCGATCTCGGCCTTGCGCGAGGTCTTCACCGATCCGCTGCTGGCCGGCGAACTGCCGGGCGACCAGGAGCTGGTCGAGATCGCCGAGGCAGCTCCCAATGCGGCGGCGGCCGTCATCAAGCTGTTCCGCGCCTATCGCGAACAGGCCGAGCGGCTGTCGGACCTGACCGAACTGCTTGCCCGCGAAGGCCATACCACGGCGCTTTCCGGCGCACGCCTGCCGATCGACGAGGTGCATGAGGTTTTCGAGCGCAGGCCCAATCATTTCCCGGCGCTCGAGGAAGAGGCGGAGGCGTTCACGACTTTGCTCAATTCGGGGCTCAACCCCGGCGACGACCTGTTCGGCGCCCTGAAGGAATGGCTGCGGCGCGAACACGGCATCGTCGTCAAGGTGTTGCCTGTCGCGACGATGCCCAACTGGCGGCGGCGCTATGATCGTCATTCGCAACGGCTGTTCCTGTCGGAACGGCTGTCGCCATTCGACCAGCTGCGCGAGGTGGCGATGGAAGCGAGCCTCATCCGCATGCAGGTGGCGGTGGCGGCCGAGATCGCGGCGCTCAAACTGTCGTCCGACGAGGCGAGGCGATTGGCCCGCTTCGAGCTCGGCCGCTATGCCGCGCATGCGCTGATGATGCCGTACCAGGCCTTTCTTTCCGCAGCCCAGCGCGCCCGCTACGACGTCGACGTGCTGCGTTCGCGCTTCAGCGTCTCCTTCGAGCAGGCTGCCAACCGGCTGACCATGTTGCAGCGCGCCGGTGCTGCCGGCGTGCCGTTCTTCATGCTCGAGGTCGACAATGCCGGCAACCGTTTCCGCCGTGCCGGCGCGCAGGGCTTTCCACGCAGCCGTTTCGGTGGCGGCTGCCCCAAGCTGCCGGTCCATGCCGCCTTCACCCAGCCAGGCCAGATCTTCGTCGAGGCGGTCGAGATGCCGGACGGCGCAGAGTTCCTCACCGTCGCGCGCACGCTGGAGGGGCCGCAGGGCGCCTTCTCGGAACGGCCGCGCCGCACCGCCATCCTGCTTGGCTGCGACGTCGCCTTCCGTGACGAGATCGTCTACGGCGCAGCGCTTCCGGCACTGGCTTTGGGCGGCAAGAGCGGCGCGGTGAAGGCAACGCCGGTCGGTCCCGCCTGCCGGCTATGCGAACGCTCCGGCTGCCTGTCGCGCGCCGAGCCACCGGTCACCCGCCCACTGGGGCTGGACGAGATGGTCACTGGCCTAAGCGCTTTCGATTTTCAGTAGCTAGCGGTGCGGATCTTCATCCATAGATTGTAGGCGCTGGTCCCGGTTGTGCCGCGGACGAGGGTGAGGGGAACTCCAATGATCAGACATTCCGCCGCTGTTGCGGTAGTCGTTTGCGCATGCGCGCTGGCGCCATCGGTGCGGGCGGAGAAGGCCGCCGCTTATTTCTCCGACTAGGCCGATTACAATGAAAAGGCGCAGGCGCTGCTCGACAAGATCGAGCCGATCACCGGTCTGGTGAACTTGCCCAACGGCGTCAATCTGGACCTCAAGGACAAGTTCTATTTCGTCAATGCGGAAGATGCACGCGTGGTCCTGGCCGAAGCCTGGGGCAATCCGCCAGAGTCGGTTTCCGATGCCGCCGGCATGATTTTCCCCGGCAAGGCATCGCCTCTGGCTGAAACCTGGGGGATCGAACTGCGACCGGACCTCATTGGCTATGTCAACGACGAGGATGCTGCGTCGATCGACTACAATGAGTTGCTCGCTTCCATGAAGTCGGACACGCAGGCCGGGAACGAGGAGCGCACAAAAGCTGGTTACCAGCCCATCACCCTGATCGGCTGGGCCCAGCCGCCGAAATATGATGCCGAAAACAAGCGGCTTTACTGGGCAAAGGAGCTGAAATTCGGCAGCGATGCAAAGAACACGCTGAACTATGACGTCCGCTTCCTGAATCGTGATGGCGTGCTGGTGATGAGTTACATTGCCTCGATCGATCAATTGCCGGCGGTCAACAGCAGCCTGCCGGACGTGTTGAGCAGTGTCAGTTTCGAACCAGGCAAACGGTATTCGGATTTTGTTCCCGGCGCCGACAAGGTGGCGGCCGTCGGCATCGGCGGACTGATCGCCGGCAAGGTCGTGGCAAAGACAGGCCTGTTCCTGGTTGCGCTGGCGCTGCTGAAGAAGTTCGGCATTGTCTTGTTGCTGCCGCTCGCCTGGGTGTGGCGCAAGATCCGCGGCACGGCTTGAGAAAGAGGGGGTAACCCTGCTGGATCGATGGGGTCCGGCTTTCGCACAATCGCTGCGGCTGGATTTCTTCCATCCTTTTGCCGGCTCCAGCGTCCTGCCATTTTGTCAGGATCGCTTCAGCAGAGATGGCATATTAGCCGCCGCTGACATTGACGCTTGCCTGCTCTGTCCGCATTTTCCCGCGCGACCTAGAGCGTTTCCGTTTTCCACGGAAACGCGGAAACGCTCCAAGTTTTTGTTTTCGCCGCATTTTTGTAACGCCAAGTGATTCCACCTGGCCACAAGATGCTCTGGCGTAACCGGTGAGGGTACCGATGGCTGCTACCGATCGTCCCGTGCGGCGCTGGTTGAAGCGTATCGCTCTTGTCGTGGTCGCGGTTCTGATCCTCGTGGTCGCTCCCGCTGCCGTCATCCTTTATCCGACCTTCAAATCCTATCCGCAGGTGAAGTTTCCGCAGGCTGTGTCGCAGGCCGAGAGGAACCGGCAGGACCTTGATCTCCTGCAGCGCCTGCCCGAGGTCGAACGCAGTTTCACCAATGAGACCCGTTCGGCATTCAACGCCGCGATGGCGGATCTCTCAGCCCGTGCGCCTGATCTGGACCGCGCCGGCTTTGCCATGGGTGCCGCGCGTGCCGTGGCCCTGGCCGACAATGGCCACACCAGCGTCATGGCGCTGGTGGGCGGCCATGGCTTCAACGCCCTGCCGGTACGCTTCGGCTGGTTCGCCGACGGGCTGTTCGTGGTGGCGGCGCGCCCTGACCAACGCAGCCTGCTGGGTGCACAGCTCGTCACCTTCGACGGCCATTCGCCGGAACAACTGCTCGAGGGACTGCGTGCCTATGTCGGCGGACCGGCCAATCTGGCGCGCGAGTTGTCGCCGAACCTGCTTGCCTCGCCGGAACTGCTCCATGCTGCCGGCCTTGCCGACAAGGCGGAGTCGGCTGCGTTGGTCCTGCGCCTGCGTGATGGAACGCAGGCCTCGCAAATGCTTGCCACGGAACCGGGCACGCCGGAGCCATTGATCAGGACATTCTGGCCGAAGCGTTATCTGAGCCCGGTTCCGGTGTCCGATGACAACGCTTCCTGGGATCATGTGCTGCAAGGCGTGCCGGTGCCACCGGCGCTGGCGCAACCCGACCGGTTTTTCTGGCATGACTACATGGCCAATGGCAGCGTCCTCTATGTGCAGATCAACCGGGTACGCGACCAGGACGGCAAGTCCCTGCACGGCTATCTCGCCAATGTGCTGGCCGAGGCAAAGGCGCGCCGGATCAGGAACGCCGTGGTGGACCTGCGGTTCAATCCAGGCGGCGACTATACGCAAAGCGCCGACTTCGCGAAGCAGTTGCCCGAGCTTGTGCCGCAGGATGGCAAGGTCCTCATCCTCACCAGTGGAACAACCTTTTCGGCGGCGCTCAGCACCGCGGCGATGTTGAAATATCACGCTGGCGGGCGCGGCATCCTGGTCGGTGAGCCGATGGGCGACAGGTCGAAATTCTGGGGCGAGGGCGGCAACGTCACCTTGCCGAATTCCAGGCTCGCCGTTCGCTACACCACCGCCTATCACGACTGGGAGGACGGCTGCGGCCTGGCGCAGGTCACGACGTGTTTCTTCCTCAACTACGTCTATGGCACCCCGTCCGGTTCGCTGGCCCCCGGCATTCCTGCCGCGCAGACATTCGCAAGCTATGCCGCCGGCGAGGACGCGGTGCTGGCGGAGGCATTGAAGCAGGCAAAGTGATCTGCATCCCGGCCAGTTCGACCTCAATGGGTTTTGCGGCCGGTCCGGTCAGGCATCCGGCAGGAGCCTGGCGATGGCTTCCTCGATCAGCGAGGGGACTCTGGCTGGATCGTCCAGATAGGCGCCTTCCAGCAGGCCATCCGACAGCGCGACAAGCAGGCCGGCCGTGATTGCGGGAGACCGGTCGCCGCTGGCGGCGCACAGTTTGTGCAGGCTGTCGCGATACCATGCACGACGCGCATCCACCGCCCGCCGCACCGCGCTGTCCGGATCGGGATATTCGGCCGCGGCATTGAGGAACACGCAGCCGCGGTAGCCGGCATCGGTCGCAGCGTCGCCGATGCGCCCCAGGATCGCAGCGATCATCTCGCGCGGCTGTCGGGCCGGTAGCGCGGCCACGTAGGCACGCCCCTGCCAGTCCTGCTCTTCGATATGGGCGACGACGAGATCATCCTTCGACGGAAAGTGCTTGTAGAACGTCGCCTTCGCCACACCCGCCTCGGCGATGATGCGGTCGATGCCGACCGCGTGGATGCCTTCGGCATAAAAGAGCCGGCTCGCTGTATCCAGAAGGCGGCGGGCGGGCGGGACGTCGATCATGTCAGCAGTCTTTTGCATGGGGTTGACGCTAGCAGACAGGTCTGTCTATTTCAACAGTAGACAGACCTGTCTGTCTTGTCGATCATCAGGAGAAAGACATGCACTCGACCGATACGTTTGACATCATGCGGCGCTTCAACCAGGCGTTCCAGGAACACCGGCCCGCGCTTCTCGACGACCTCATCGCCGAGGACTGCGTCATGGAATCGATCCAGCCGGCTCCCAACGGCACCCGTTACGAAGGCCGCGAGGCCTGCCTTGCCTTCTGGCACGCCATCGCCGCCGATCGCGTTGCCTGTTTCGAACTCGAGGACATCACCGCGATGGGCGACGACGCCGTCATCCGCTGGCGTTTCAACTTCGGCGACGGCGGCTCGGTGCGCGGCGTCAATCTGATGCGGGTCAGGGACGGGCTGATCGTGGAAGCACTCGGCTATGCCAAGTCGCCCGGACAGGCAGCGCCCTTGCCGGAGTGATCGGACGGCGGTCCCGATTGGAACAACCAATGCGGGCAATCCGGCCCTTGCCTGCATTGGTTCCTTCACGCTCTCTGTGTGCCAAGGGGGCAATTGGAAATCGGCAAATTCTGTCGTCTCCCGCACAATGCGTCGCCTGCGAAAGGGCAATAGTGGGCCATGAACGCCATCGCTCAACCATCGGCATTGCGCGAGGAACGCATTGGCTATCTGCTGGTGTTCCTGTCAGCCCTGATGTGGAGCCTTGGCGGCACGATCGCGCGCTTCATAACGATCGATGACAGCTGGACCGTGGTTTTCTGGCGTTCGGTCTGGGCCGCCGCCTTCCTGATCGCCTTCATGGCATGGCGCGACGGCCCGCGCGGGACCCTGAAACTGTTCCGGGACATGGGGTTGCCGGGTCTCGCGGTCGCCGTCTGTTTCGCCACGGCTTCCACCTGTTTCGTCGTCGCGCTCTCCTACACCAAGGTCGCCAACATCCTGCTCATGCAGGCCGGCGTGCCCTTGCTGGCGGCGCTGCTGAGCTGGATGCTGTTTCGCGAAAAAGTCTCGGCTGCCACCTGGGCGGCGATCGCCGGCGTGATTGTCGGCGTCGCCATCATGGTCTCGGAATCGCTCGGCGGCACCGTGTCGCCGATCGGCGACGGGCTGGCGCTGCTCATCGCCTTCATGTTTTCGGTCGCCACCGTCATCACCCGCCGCTTTGCCCAGGTGCGCATGACGCCGGCCACCTGCCTCGGCACGATCTTTGCCGCGCTTTTTGCTGCTTCGCAGGCCAGCCAGTTCGCGGTTTCGCCGCGCGACATGGGCTTCCTGTTCGCCTTCGGCGTCATCAACCTCGGCGTGGGCCTGGCCTTCTTCGCAACCGGTGCCCGGCTGGTCCCTGCGGCTGTTGCCGCGCTGCTTGGCACATTCGAGCCCATCCTGGGGCCGATCTGGGTCTGGCTCGTGCATGGCGAGGTGCCTTCCGTCCGCACCATGGTCGGTGGTGTCGTCGTCGTTGCCGCGCTGCTCGTCCATATCGGCCTGGAAATGCGGCGTCAGTCGCGGCCGGCGCGCCCCGGCACCACCGGCATCCCGTCGCCTACCTGACACAAACCGAGATTTGATTGTCAGGAGCGATTGGAACATCTTTGCCCATTGACAAGCCTGCTACGCGACGGGCAGGCTGCAAACGCGGCAACAACAAGACAGGCGCATCTTGCCACGTGACAGAGCCGGCCAAACCAGGATCGAGCTTCATCGCCTTGGTCTGCCAATCGGGCAGCCGCGGGCGGTAGTTCCCCCAAGCAGCCATACCGGCTGCATTCCGCCTTTCTATCGCACGCATTCCAGGCACCGCCGTTTTGGCGGCGTGTCGTCCGTTGCCACAACACCAATCGACAATGCATGCCGGATCATGGCCACCGTGCCGTCCGGCAAGGGAACACTGACAAAGGGAGTTTGAATGATGATCCGCAAAGCGATTTTGCTGGCGGCGACGGCCGTGGCGTTGACGTTGCCGACGCTGGGCGCGCAGGCACAGGAGCGCGTCGTCAACGTCTACAATTGGTCCGACTACATCGACCAGTCGATCATTGCCGACTTCACCAAGGAAACCGGCATCAAGGTCGTCTACGACGTCTATGATTCCAACGAGATCCTGGAAACCAAGCTGCTGGCCGGTGGCTCGGGTTACGACGTCGTCGTGCCGACTGCCACGCCGTTCCTGGTGCGCCAGATCGCTGCCGGCGTCTACCAGAAGCTCGACAAGTCGAAGCTGCCGAACCTGAAGAACATGTGGGACGTCGTTCAGGAGCGCGTCGCCGCCTTCGATCCGGGCAACGAATACTCGGTCAACTACATGTGGGGCACCACCGGCATCGGCTACAACACCAAGAAGATCAAGGAAGCGCTCGGCGTCGAGACGATCGACAGCTGGGACACGGTGTTCAAGCCGGAGAATCTCGCCAAGCTGAAGGACTGCGGCGTGATGATGCTGGACTCGCCCACCGACATCCTGCCGACCGCGCTCAACTATCTGAAGATCGATCCGAACTCGAACAAGGCCGAGGACCTCGCCAAGGCGGAAGAGCTGATGCTGAGCATCCGTCCTTCGGTGCGCAAGTTCCACTCGTCGGAATACATCAACGCGCTCGCCAACGGTGACATCTGCCTGGCCGTCGGCTTCTCGGGTGACCTGTTCCAGGCACGCAACCGCGCCCAGGAAGCCAAGGCCGGCGTCGAGATCGCCTATACGATCCCGAAGGAAGGCGCCGAGATGTGGTTCGACCAGATGGCCGTGCCGGCAGATGCCAAGCATCCGGCCGAGGCGCTGGAATTCATCAACTACATGATGAAGCCGGAAGTGATCGCCAAGTCGTCGGACTATGTCTTCTACGCCAACGGCAACAAGGCTTCGCAGCCGCTGATCAACAAGGAGATCACCGGCGATCCCACGATCTACCCCGATGAAGAGGTGATGAAGAAGCTCTTCACCGTCAAACCTTATGACCCCAAGACCCAGCGCACCATCACGCGCATCTGGACCAAGGTCGTTACCGGACAATAAGCACCACCAGAAAACCCCGGCAGCCTGGCTGTCGGGGTTCTTTTCGGGGACCAGGCAACCTCTTCCGTCAGGGGTTGCGTAAAAAACAAGGAGATGGAGCGGTTCGCCGTTTCCGTGAAACGGCAAACTGCTCTGGCGCATCGGTCCGAAAATCGAGATCGGTTTTTGGAAGGCACGCTGCGTGGGTTCAAAGTGTCGGAACGTCCTTTGCCTGTCCGGATGGACACGCGGCGTGCTGACAGAACGGGAGTGGGACAATGAAATCGCTGGGCAGCATCCGCAGGGACTTTGCGCCGTGGAACGATCCGAACGCAAAGCCCTATATCCAGTTTGAAAACGTCACCAAGCGGTTCGGTGACTTTGTCGCCGTCAACAACTTGTCGCTGACCATCTACGAGCGCGAATTCTTCGCGCTGCTCGGCGCATCGGGCTGCGGCAAGTCCACGCTGCTGCGCATGCTGGCGGGCTTCGAACAGCCGACTTCGGGGCGCATCCTGCTCGATGGCGAAAACCTAGCCGGCACGCCGCCCTACCGGCGCCCGGTCAACATGATGTTCCAGTCCTATGCGCTGTTTCCGCATATGACGGTGGAAAAGAACATCGCCTTCGGCCTGAAGCAGGAAGGCATGCCAAAGGCCGATGTCGAAAAGCGCGTCGCCGAGATGCTGAAGCTGGTCAAGCTCGAGCCTTTCGCCAAGCGCAAGCCGCACCAGCTTTCCGGCGGCCAGCGCCAGCGTGTCGCGCTTGCCCGCTCCGTCGCCAAGCGCCCGAAGGTGCTGCTGCTCGACGAGCCGCTCGGCGCGCTCGACAAGAAGCTGCGCGAGGAAACCCAGTTCGAACTGATGGACCTGCAGCAGGAGCTCGGCCTGACCTTCGTCGTCGTCACGCACGACCAGGAAGAGGCCATGACCATGGCCGACCGCATCGCCATCATGGACAAGGGCGAGGTCATGCAGGTGGCCACGCCTGCCGAAGTCTACGAGGCGCCGGCCTCGCGCTTCGTCGCCAACTTCGTCGGCAATGTGAACATGTTCGAAGGCAAGGTCGCCGAGCGCACGGAAAAGAACGCCACCATCACCGGTGCCACCGGCGCGCAGATCCTGGTCGAGAACGCCGGCGATGCCGCTGCTGGTGCCAATGTCGCCTTCGCCATCCGTCCCGAGAAGATCCGCATCTCCTCCGCCAGGCCGGAAGGCTCGACCAACGCGCTGGAAGGGGAGGTTTACGACATCGCCTATCTTGGCGACATGACCGTCTACCACGTCAAGCTGAGCGACGGGCAGATCGTGCGGGCGCAAAGCATGAATGCGGCGCGCATCTCGGACGATCCCTTGACCTGGAATGACCGCGCCTGGGTTTCCTTCCGGCCTGATGCCGGCGTCGTGCTGACACGGTAGGAGGCGATCATGGCGGGTGCTACCCTTTCTGCCACCACCGCAACCGGCGCCGCGCAGGCGCAGGCTGCTCCGCAACAGGCCACCAGCTTCACCGGCAAGCTGGTCATCATCATTCCTTATGTCTTCCTGCTCTTCTTCTTCCTCGTCCCCTTCTTCATCGTCTTCAAGATATCGCTGTCGCAGACCGCGATCGCCATGCCGCCCTATACGCCGGCGTTCGATTTCAGCGGTGGCATCTCCGGCATCATCGGCCAGCTCAAGGAGTTGAACTTCGACAACTATATCTTCCTCACGGAGGACCCGCTTTACATCAACGCCTACCTCACCAGCGTCATCGTTGCCGGCATATCGACCATCCTGACCCTGCTTGTCGGCTATCCGATCGCCTACGGCATGGCGCGGGCGCCGGCCACGCTCAGGCCGACACTGCTGATGCTGGTCATCCTGCCGTTCTGGACGTCGTTCCTGATCCGTGTCTATGCGTGGATCGGCATCCTGAAACCCGAGGGCCTGCTCAACCAGCTGCTGCTCAGCACCGGCATCATCAGCGAGCCGCTGATCATCCTCAACACCTATACGGCGATCTTCATCGGCATCGTCTATTCCTACCTGCCGTTCATGGTGCTGCCGCTCTACTCGGCGCTGGAGAAGATGGACTATTCGCTGGTCGAGGCAGCCCAGGACCTTGGCTGTCCGCCGATCACCGCCTTCTGGAAGATCACCTTCCCGATGTCGCTGCCTGGCGTCCTGGCCGGCAGCCTCCTGGTCTTCATCCCGGCCGTCGGCGAGTTCGTCATTCCCGACCTGCTCGGCGGCTCGCAGACATTGATGATCGGCAGAACGCTGTGGAACGAGTTCAACGCCAATCGCGACTGGCCGGTGTCTTCGGCGGTGGCGGTGCTCTTGCTGCTGGTGCTGATCGTTCCGATTGTCATCTTCCAGCACGCCCAGGCGCGCGCTCAGGAACAGGGGCGCTGACATGAACACGACCTGGAGCCGTTTCAACATCACTTCGGTTACGCTGGGCTTTGCGTTCCTGTACCTGCCCATCGTGCTGCTGGTGATCTTCTCCTTCAACGAATCGAAGCTTGTCACCGTCTGGGGCGGCTTCTCGACCAAATGGTATGTCTCACTGTTCCAGAACCAGGCGCTCATCGATGCCGCCTGGGTCACCATCCGCGTCGGCCTTATCTCGGCGACCGTGGCGACGGTGCTTGGCACGATGGCAGCGCTCGCACTGACCCGTTACACGCGCTTCCGTGGTCGCGTGCTGTTTTCGGGCATGGTGTTTGCGCCGCTGGTCATGCCGGAAGTCATCACCGGCCTGTCGCTGCTGCTGCTGTTCGTTGCGATCGGCCTCGACCGTGGCTTCTTCACGCTGACGCTGGCGCACATCTCCTTCACCATGTGCTTCGTCGCCGTCGTGGTGCAGTCGCGCCTCGTCACCTTCGACCGGTCGCTCGAGGAAGCGGCGATGGATCTCGGCGCTTCGCCGGTGGCCACTTTCTTCCAGGTGACGCTGCCGGTCATCCTGCCCGCCATCGTGTCGGGCTGGATGCTGGCCTTCACCCTGTCGCTGGACGATCTGGTGACGTCATCCTTCACCTCCGGGCCGGGTGCGACGACGTTGCCGATGAAGATCTACAGCCAGGTCCGCCTTGGCGTGACACCGGAGATCAACGCCGCCTGCACGATCCTGATCGCGATCGTGGCGACGGGCGTGATCATTGCCTCGGTCGTCAACAAGCGCCGCGAAGTGCAGCGCCTGCGTGACGAACAGGCGGCGATGCGAGGATAGATCGCGGCGGCAGCAAATGGAAAAGGCAGCTTCGGCTGCCTTTTTTTATTCGCCTGCCTTGCGCCGTGCGATCGGCGACACGAACGGTGTTGTCCAGGTCCCGCCCACGAAGAAGGTCGCCTCGTTGCTGGGCGTGGTGGGCGTAGGCAGCGTGGCCGGAGGTGGCGTGGTCGACGTGGTCTGGTTGGCTGGGGCCTGGCCGTCCGGAACGGTGCCCGGTTGCGCCGGTGCCGGCTGGGCCTGAGGTGCCGGTTGTGCCGGCTGCGCCGCCGGTTTCTGGATGACGCCGCCCGACAACGCCAGTCCACGCCCTGCATAAGGCACGATGCCGGACAGCCAGATCTTGGTCTGGCCCGACTTCGCCTCGGCCCGGTCGATGCGGGCGACGCCCTTGGCGATACTGGCCTTGAGTTCGGCGCCGTCGATCGCCAGCGTGCCGTCGGCGACGTCGTCGAGCGCGAAGAAACCACCGTCCTCGGCGTGTTTCAGGAACGATGGCAGGTTGAGCGCGGTGAGATTGCCCGGGCCGAAAGTGGCTGAAACCGACCCGTCTGCATTCTGCAGGATCGAATTCCAGGATTTGCCGGGGCCTTTCAGGATCAGTGACACGGTGCCGGTTCCAGTCGGCATCAGGCGCGTCATGCCGGCGGCGGAGGTGAATTCGGCGCCGTTGATGTCGGAAGCCAGCAGCTTCATCTCGACCTGGGTGCCTTCCGGACGCAGGTCGAAGCGCAGGCTTGCCTGGATGTTGCCGCCGAAGGCGCCGGCGTCGGAAATGTCGAAGACGGCGAGGCCGTTCTTGACCTGGGCAGTGCCGGCCATGTCGGCGAGCTGGATCGGCCCTGCGGTGGCATGCGCTGCCGACAGCCTCAGATCAAGGTTGAAGCGATCGGCGAAGGACGTGTCGATCGCGTCGAGATCCCCGGGCGCCGCGGCCGTCGTGGTGAAGGCGGCGAGGAAGGCAGCCAGGTTGACGGTGTCGAAGGCCATGGTGCCCGAGATCACCGGCAGTGCATCGTTGAAGGAAATGTCGAGCGCGCCGGTGCCCGGGTTCTTGTCGACCGTCATTTCGGCGTTGTCGAACTTGATCCGGTCGCTGTTGCCGCTGATCTTGCTGCTGACCGAAACGGGGCCGGTGGTGGCGCCGGGTGCAATGCCGGCCCGCAGCCAGTAAAGTGCGCGCCGCAGCGATGGCGCCGAGAACTTGGCCTGGCCGTCGAAGAACGACTTTGCTGAGAAGTTGCCGTTGCCCTCGAACGAGAGATTCGCGGGTGGCGCCTTGAGCGCCAGCGTAAAGGGAGCGGCACCGCCAGCCAGCAACAGCATGGGTTGCGGCGAATTGGCCTCGACCGACACGCTCTCGCCACGCCAGGTGCCATTGGCCGTCAGCGAGCCGGATGCATTCAACGCCTCCCAGTCGACCATGCCCGACAGCCCGGTCACGACGTCTTCTTCCGATCCGTCGACGCTGGCGACGACACGGCCGTCGCGGAATTCGATGCTGCCGAAACCTTCCTTGGGCAGTCTGACGGCGTCCGGCTTGCCGGGATTGGCCTTGACGGTTTCCCGCGCTGCGTCGATGGCGCGCGCGACGCGGCCGCCCGACGGTGCTGCAGGCAGGAGCAGCCCGTGCTCGGCTGGCTCGATGCGGAAGACCGGCTTGATCAGCTGCACGCCGGAGAACACGACATCGCCGCGCAACGCCGCCATCGCCGACAGGTCGATGTCGACCCTTTCGGCCTGCATCACCGGCGGAGCCTTGTCGTCGCTCCATTTCGACAGTGTGACGCCCGACAGCGTGGCGCGGAACTGCGGCCAGATTGAAATCTCGGGCGTGCCTTCAATGGTGACGCGGAAGCCGCTCCAGGCACTCATTTCCCAGGCGATGCGGTCGCGTACGATGCGATTGGACGCAAAATAGGGTACGGCCACGAACGCCAGGACGGCGACGATGACCGCAATCGATACAGCCCAAATGGCCCGCCAGATCAGGGGTGATGGCATCGGGTCCTTAGCGTTTCAATTCCACCGCATGAAGGGGTGTAAACCGAGAGCAACTCCAGGAAAAGTGTGTAACGGTTTTCCGTCCGGAATTGCGCGAAAACAAAAAGTTAGAGCGTTTCCACGTTTCCGTGAAAAACGGAAACGCTCTAGACGGCTGCATTTCAAGTCTTTGTGACCATGCGATGGCGATAGCACACATGCTGTCGCAATCGGCTGACCTTGCGTTGTTGCGTTGCAGTATGCTTAACGGGTGACGCGACGGGAGGAACATTGATGGCTGCAGATACCCCGCTTTGGAGCCCATCGGAAGCACGGATCGCCGAGGCGCCGCTCACCGAGTTCACGCGCGCGGCCGAGCGGGCAAGCGGGCAGAGCTTCGCCAGCTACCGCGACCTGCATGCCTGGTCGGTGGCGGAACGCGAAGCGTTCTGGGACCTGGTGTGGGACTTCTGCGGCATCACTGGCGACAAGGGCGAAACGGTGCTGGCCGACGGCGACAAGATGCCGGGCGCGCATTTCTTCCCCGATGCCAGGCTGAATTTTGCGGAAAATCTGCTGAAGAAGACCGGTTCCTCCAACGCGATCGTGTTTCGCGGCGAGGACCAGGTCGAGCGGCGCCTGTCGTGGGACGAGCTGCACGCCAGGGTCTCACAGCTGCAGCAACTGTTCGTGAAGCTCGGTGTCAGGCAGGGCGATCGCATCGCCGCGATGATGCCGAACATGCCCGAAACGGTTGCCGCCATGCTTGCCGCAACCTCGATAGGGGCGGTGTGGTCGTCGTGTTCGCCCGATTTCGGCGAACAGGGCGTGCTCGACCGCTTCGGCCAGATCGATCCGGTCGTCTTCATCGTGCCGGACGGCTACTGGTATGCCGGCAAGGCCATCGAGGTCGCCGACAAGGTGGCCGCGGTCGCCTCGAAGCTGAAGAGCCTGCGCAAGGTGCTGGTGGTCGACTATCTCGGCACCGCGCAAGATGTCGCCGCCACCATCGAGGGCGCGGAAGCACTGGAAATGGCGCTGCAGCCCTTTGCGGCCAAGGCCGTCACTTTTGAGCGACTGCCTTTCGCGCATCCGCTCTACATCCTGTTCTCCTCCGGCACGACCGGCATTCCCAAATGCATCGTGCATTCGGCCGGCGGCACGTTGATCCAGCACGTCAAGGAACTGCGCCTGCACGCCGGCCTCGTCGAAGGCGATCGCTTCTTCTATTTCACCACCTGCGGCTGGATGATGTGGAACTGGCTGGTTTCGGGCCTTTCCTGCGGCGTCACGCTGCTGCTTTATGACGGTTCTCCCTTCCATCCCTCCGGCAATGTGCTGTTCGACTTCGCCGACGCGGAGAAGATGACCTATTTCGGCACCTCGGCGAAATTCATCGATTCCGTGCGCAAGGCCGAGCTGAAACCGATCACCACGCACGACCTATCGACCGTGCGCACCATTTCCTCGACCGGCTCGCCGCTGTCGCCCGAGGGCTTCCGCTTCGTCTACGAAGGCATCAAGCAGGATATCCACCTCGCTTCGATCTCAGGCGGCACCGACATCGTCTCCTGCTTCGTGCTGGGTGTGCCGACCGAACCGGTCTGGGAAGGCGAGATCCAGGGACCTGGACTTGGCCTCGCGGTCGACGTCTGGAACGACGACGGCCAGCCGGTGCGGCAGGAGAAGGGCGAACTGGTCTGCGCCAGGGCGTTCCCGGCCATGCCGATCGGCTTCTGGAACGATCCCGAAGGCAAGAAGTATCACGGCGCCTATTTCGAGCGCTTCGACAACGTCTGGTGCCACGGCGACTTCGCCGAATGGACCGAACATGGCGGCATGATCATCCATGGCCGCTCGGATGCCACGCTGAATCCGGGCGGCGTGCGCATCGGCACGGCCGAGATCTACAACCAGGTCGAGCAGATGCCGGAAATCCTCGAGGCGATCTGCATCGGCCAGGATTTCGACGATGATGTGCGTGTGGTGCTGTTCGTAAGGCTGGCTGCGGGGACCGTCCTCGACGAGGCGCTTGAGAAGAAGATCAAGGCCAAGATCCGCACCGGTGCCAGCCCGCGCCATGTGCCGGCCAGGATCGTTGCCGTCACCGATATCCCGCGCACCAAGTCCGGCAAGATCACCGAGCTTGCCGTGCGCGATGTCGTCCATGGCCGCGCGGTCAAGAACAAGGAAGCGCTCGCCAATCCCGAAGCGCTCGACCTGTTCAGGGATCGGCCGGAATTGCAGAGCTGAGCGGGTAGCCGGGTGGAAAACACGGTAAACAAAGCGTAGCGCTCAAATTTACCGCGTTTTCACAAGTGGTACACTTTCGTAAATTTTTCCGCGCCCAGGTAAGGATTTGTTTACGACCCGGCCCTGATAGTCACGGGCAACTTGAGGGAGAAATCCCATTCCCGCCAGGCGGGAACAGTATCGCTCAAGCCCGTTGTGACAAATTCTTCTTCAGGCGCCCGCTGGGCGCCTTTTTTCTTAGAGGCCGTTTGAAACTCCACAGCGCCATTTTCAGGTTTGCGGGTGCGTCCTTCGAGGCTCGCCCGCTTGGGTTTGCCATCTTTCCAATGTCTTGCGGGCTCGCACCTCAGGATGAGGACCGTCGTGTCGCTTCGGGAGAACTCCGAGGTGCCCCGGAACTTGGGCGTCGTTAAACAACGGCCCTCATCCTGAGGTGCGAGCTCGCGGGTCGGTGGAAAGTAGGCGCAATCGTAGCCGGGCGAGCCTCGAAGGACGCACCAAAGCACCGCTATTTGACGCGCTGTCGCGAGTTTCGAAACCGGCTCTTTATACGGTCTGTCAGTCGGCCAGGACGCGGGTCGACGGGAAAGCGACCTCCACCAGCGTGCCTTCGCCGGGCGTCGAATTGATGGTGAAGCGGGCGCGGTTGGCTTCGACCATCGCCTTTGTCAGCGGCAGGCCGAGGCCGGTGCCGTCGCTGCGCCCGCGCTTCAGGGCGTTGACCTGTTTGAAGGGCTTCAGCGCGTGTTCGATCTCGGCCTGGCTCATGCCGACACCGGTATCGCGCACGCGCATCACCACATCGCCCGAGGTTTCATAGGCGGTCGAGACGATCACCTGGCCGCCGGCCTGCGTATAGCGCACGGCATTTGACAGAATGTTGAGCGCGATCTGGCGGATAGAACGCAGATCGGCCACGACCTCCGGCAGGCGCGAGGCGAAAGACGAACGGATGATGACGCGTTCGCGGTTGGCTTGCGGCTGCATCAATGCGACGGATTCGGCCAGCGTGTCGTTGAGCGACACTGCCTCATAGTCCATTTCCTGTTGGCCAGCCTCGATCTTCGAGATGTCGAGCAGGTCGTTGACGAGGTCGAGGACATGGTTGCCCGAGCGGTTGATGTCGCGCAGATAGTCGCGATAGCGTTCATTGGCGACCGGCCCGAACTTCTCGTCCACCATCAGCTCGGAAAAGCCGATGATGGCATTGAGCGGCGTGCGGATCTCGTGGCTGATACGGGCGAGGAAATCGGTCTTTTGCGAGGAGGCACGCTCGGCCACCGCACGCGCCTGGGTGAGCTCCTCCTCGGCCCGCTTCCATTGCGTGATGTCGCGCACCACGGCGCAATAGCCGCTGTCGCCAGGCAGGCGACCGATGGTCATGAACAACGGAATGAAGCGGCCTTCGGCTTCGCGGCCGATGACCTCGCGGCCGTCATTGAGCACGCTGGCCACGCCATTGTCGGAAAGCCCGGCGAGATAGTCGCGCGCCGCCTTCTGGCTTTCGATGGCGAACAGCGAGGCGAACTGCTTGCCGGCAACGTCATCGCTGTCGAAGCCGAACAGGGCCTCCGCCGGCCGGCTGATCGAGCGGATGGTGCCATCGCGGTTGATCAGCACCACGCCGTCGGTGGCGGTGTCGATGATGGTGCGCATTTCGGCGATGCGCGCCTTGAGCTCGGCATTGTCGGGCTGCGTCGTCTCGGCGGCCGGAAAGGGCAGGACCTGCGCCGATCGGGTGTCCGTCGTGCCGTTCAGCACCAGCATCAGGGCCTTGCCCTTGCCCCAGGGCACCGAACGCAGCACCGCGTCGACCGGGACCTCGTCGCCACCGGCTTTCCTGAGCCGCAGCTTGTGGTCGGAATGGTCGGGCGCATCGTCGCTGGCATAGGCGTCGGCAAACAGTGCATCCAGGCCGCCGGCTGCCTCCAGCGCGGCAAGATCGCCATAGCCGGTCAGCGCCAGGAATTCCGTATTGGCATAATGCAGCCTGTCGCCGGAATGGATCAGCAACGGCACCGGCAGGCGCGCCACAAGCGACGTATCTGGCGCCGTCTCGCCGGTGGAGAAGGCCGCGGGAACGAAGCCGCCGGCCTGCAGCGGCGGCGCTGCACGCGGCGTCACGGTGACCTGCGTCGGCTCTGCGGCGGAAGGCGCTTCATGCTCATCGCGTGGATGCGCGAGATCGCCGTCATCTTCCAGTCGGGCGAGATCGGCATCCTCCACCGCATCCTCTGCGGAGGGCGTCTCTTCGGGAACCACGCCGCGGCGCTGTTGCGTTGCCTTCGCGGCGGCAGCCCTGACGTCGCCTGCATCGTCCAGCGTCGGCGCCGTCCTGTCGTCCGCCTCACCTTCGTCGGGGGTGGCAAAGGCCAGCAGCGAGCGCGGCGCGGCCGGGTTGGCCGCCGGCTGGGCGGCATCATCCGATCCGGCAGCTTCGGCTTCGACCGGCTGGCTGGACAGCGCAACGGGCAGTTCGGAGCTTGTGACGGAATCTTCGATTTCGGAAACCGTCTCGGCGTCAACGCCGTCGAGGCGGGCCAGATCCTCGATGTCCTCGGCTTCCTGCGCTTCGACCAGGGGCGTGCTGTCGTCTACGGCTGTCTCGTCATGCGAGACGGCATCGTCCTGAGCGCCAGCCGCTTCCGGTTCCGCCGCGTCCGCCCTGTTGTCCTGCGCTGGTTGTTCAGCGGTGACGACAGCAGGTTGGACTTCTGCCTCCGGCTTCTGTGGGGTTATGGGCGCAACCGCGTCGGCCGGTTTGGCCAGTTCGATATCCGCGCCGGATGCCACCGTCGTTTCGACCTTGTCCGGCGACGCAGCGGCGACATCCGTCTGCGGTGCGGCAGGAATCGTCTCTTTCGGCGTGGCGGGCGCCGCCTTGCCGGTTTCCGCGGCACTGTCTTTCTTCAGGCGCTCGCCGATCTCGCGGAAGGCGGTGCGCTCCACGTTCGACAGGCCCTTGTCGTTGGCCGGTGCCCGGTGTTCCGCCAGCCGGATGACCTTGTCGGTGAACCGGCGCTCCGGCGTCGGCGCGATGGTCAGCGCCGGCGTCTCGCCGTGGAAGGGATTGTGGCGGTTTGACTCTGTGCTCGGCTGCTTCGCTTCAGATGCTGCGGGCGGTGCGGCGACGGGAGCGGGTGGCGTTTCCGACGGTGTCCAGTCGGGCGTCAGCGCCTCGCCGACCTTTTCGTGGTCTTCGGTGGCATCGGCAACCCGGGCGACGCCGAAGCCTCGGAACCCTTCGAAATTGCGGTTACGGTCGTAGACGGGCAGGGCGGCGAGGTCGACCGGCACCTTCAGACTGCTGCCGGCGATCGGCCAGGCAACCGAACGGCCCGACCAGGTGTCGCGTCGATCCAGAAGTCCCGCGATCTCGCCGGAAGGATCGAAGCCGAAAGTGGTGGCGACATCCTTGAAACGCCGGCCGATGACATCGGCGGCGGCGTCGCCGACAACGGCGGCGAACTCGGGTGAAATCGCGCTGAAGCGGCCAGCTTCGTCGGTGCGCCACACGAAACGCACCGGCGCTGCGTTCCGGACGATGGCCGGCCTCGCGGTTGCTGCCGCCTCGGTCGGTTCCAATTCTGTCGGCGCCTGATTTTCGCCATTGCGGCCGGCGTCGCTGAAATACCAGCCATCGTGATGTTGTTCGCCGGAGGGTGCGCTGGTGGAAGCACTGTCGTCAGCCGCGCGCCAGCCTTCCGCAGCCGCCGGCTCGACCGAAGCTGTCGGTGCGTTGCCGGCGGAGGTCGTCGCAGCGGGTGCTGTTTCATCCCGATCGACGCTGCCATCGTCGATCACCACAAGCAGATGGCGTTCAGGATCGTCCGTCAGCCTTGCCATTCCGGCGGGCAGGGCGCGCCTTCCGGCCTGGACACGCCGCTTCAGCGTGCGTTCGTGATCCCGGCCGGTTTCTCCCGCCAGTGCACCAAGCGTCTCGGTACTGATTCCAAGACCTGAGAATCCTTCCGATGCGGCTTCGACATTGCCGCTGCCGTCGATGAAAGCCAGGAACTGGCCGTCGGTGGTGAAGCCGCTGATCGCGCGTTCGGCGATCTCGGCCACGCTGCGCGAGCCGGTCTGCTGGGCCGGCACCGAAAGCAGGATCGCCGCTTCGCCATCCGGCATGGTCACGGCGCTGGCCTGGAAGCCGATCGCCTGCGTTGCCATGCCCCGCGAAAGCCGGACCAGCAGCGCGCGGTTGCGGCCGATGGCCGGGAAGCCGGCAGTGGCGGTGATCTGGCGTTTCGCCACGGGTGGCAGGTCTGCCGGCGCGTCGATCGCTGCCTCGATGTCGGCATGGCCGAGCACGGCAGCGCCCGGGCCGTTCGCCCACAGCACCTGGTCGAGGTCGGCCGACAGGATGAGGAGCGCATCGCCGGCGGCGAAACGCGTCCGCACCTCGTCGAGGACGGCAACATCGAGGAACGAATAGTTCTCGGATGGCATGCGCTCTGGCGATCCTCCAGGAGATGGCCGCGGTTAATTCTTCGTTAATAAATGGGTGCCGCGGCAAGGTCCACAAGCCAGAAGATAGCCCACTTGAAAAGTAGGGCTTTTGGTTAACGCGGGCATCCCCTTGTTTCTTTTCACTAATGTTGCGTCGCAACATAAATATTGCACTGCACAATAAGAAATGCTATGGTGTTAACAGAAATGAACGAGACGGCGCGGCGCTTCAGATGCGGATGTGCCCGTCCACACCGAGGATGGAAAATGACCAAGACGAAGACCGCCGAGACCACCGAATTCCCGACCTTCGATGCTTCGCAGGCTGCTGACCAGGTTCGCGCTTTCGCCGAGAAGGGCGTTGAGCAGTCGAAGGAGACCTTCGCCAAGCTGAAGACCGGCGCCGAGGAAGCCAAGAAGGCTTTCGAAACCAGCTACGAGACCGCCAAGACCACCTCGAGCGACCTGTCGCTGAAGGCGATCGCCACGCTGCGCGCCAACGCCGAAGCCAATTTCTCGCACCTCGAAGCCCTCGTCGGCGCCAAGTCGCTGTCGGAAGTCGTCGAGCTGCAGACCTCGTTCCTGCGCAAGCGCGTCGAGACCGTCGTCGAGCAGGCCAAGGAATTCCAGGCTGCCGCTTCCAAGGCCGCCGAAGAGGTTTCCAAGCCTTACAAGGCCGCTTTCGAGAAGGCCTTCAAGGACGTCTCCAAGGCTGCCTGATGCATCGATCCGAAAATCGGAATCGATTTTCGAGAAGTACGATGCACGCCGGAAAGTGCGGCAAAATGGCTAGGGCAGCCGGTGGTCTTGTAAGCGTCACACCGGCTTCCTAGCTTTAGGAGGCAAGAGATACCTGGGGTGGTTCCTCCTCCCTCCGCTCCAGGCAAAAGCCGGCACCTCCTCCCGCCGGCTTCATATTGGAAAAAGGCCGGCACCTCCTCCCGCCGGCCTTTTTTCCAACCAGAGCATTTTGTAGCCAAGTGGGTACTTGGCGTTACAAAAATGCGGCGAAAACAAACTTAGAGCGTTCCGCGTTTCCGTGAAAAACGGAAACGCTCTAAGGGTAGGACCTCTCCGAAAACTGGTATTGCGTCTCGGTTGAGGCTTGAGTTGGATTGGCCAGAGTTGAATGAATGCGTCGGCAGCCCCAGCGTTTTGTCGGGGTCCGGGTGTCTGGGTGAATACGGATGTGGGTGATCGGGCTTTTGCTTTCGCAAGAGCCTTGAATTACGATCCGATTGCCCGTATGGACGCTTCGCCGGATGACGGAGCGCGGCTGACACGAGTGGAGCTGGTGTTGCGATCATCGACGGGCATGAGTGCCGTTGTAGCTCAGATGGTTAGAGCGCCGGATTGTGGATCCGGAGGTCGCTGGTTCGATCCCAGCCAACGGTACCACTTCATTTTCGCCGGGTGGATGCCCCGCAAACCAATCACTGAAATCAGGTCTTGTTCTTTGGTGCCGGTAAGGTTGCCGTGAGCTTGCGACTCGGTTTCTATTAGAATAGGGACACCGGCCCGCTGCGCTGACAGCGCTGGCAGCCGGCAAGAACCGAAACGGGTAGTTCAAATTATGAGCGTACACGCGATCGAATTTCTGCAGGACTGGATTGGCAAGGAGTGCTGTGTCCCGTCCGAAGCGGTGAAGATCGACAAGCATGCCGAGGTCCTGGCCAAGCAGTGCGCCGCCAAGGCCGCCGAAGCGGGAATTCCGCTGGAAGACCTCCAGGAAGAGGTCGGCGATATCCAGGAACTGATCGCTTCGCGCTTGGAAGAGGCAGTCGAGGCGGAAACGGACGCCGACAAGGCGGCCTGAGCCTGCTTCCTTCTCCTGCGGGAGAGGATCACCACCGTTTTCGGGGTCAGCGATGCCACTCGGCCGGGTCGTGATCTACGCCAGGGATGTCGAGGAAACCGCCCGCTTCTATGAGCGGCATTTCGGTTTCACGGCAATCCGATCGCCTGGAGACAGGATCGTCGAGCTCGTCGCCAGCGATGGCGGCGCCAACATCCTGCTTCATCAGGCCGCAAAAGGTCAGCGCAGCGGCCAGTCTGCGGTCAAGCTGGTCTTCGATGTCGAGCTGTTCTGCAGGCAGCGCGCCGAAGCCGGCCTCGATTTCGGGCTCATCCACAAAGCCGACGGCTATCTGTTCGCGAACGCGAAAGATCCCTGCCAGAACCCCATCTCCGTCTCTAGCCGGGCGTTCCGGAAAAGCGGCCGATAACGCTGCCGTCCGAACGGATCGATTTTCTCAATCTCTCTAGAACAATGACCCTTGGCCGCTCGTGCCTTTTTCCTTTGGCACGGTGCGGGTTGGTTTTGACACGACGGGACGCGGCGAAGCCGACCCCGGCGCCGCTTCGCCGCCCTCGGCCGTCGCATGGGCGGAGCCATCGGCAAAGCGCAGTTCCAGCGCCGTGCCCGGCGTCACTTCCGCAGCCCGCTTGACCAGCGTTCCGCTGGCATCGAGCACCAGTGCATAGCCGCGCTCCAGGATCGCCTGTTCCGACAGCTTCAACGTCGACAGCAGCCGGTCGGCCTGGGTAAGGCGCGCGCGCAACCGCTCCAGCCGCACCGTCATCGCCTGGTCCTTGCGGCGTGCCAGAGCCAGCAGCGCATCTCCCTGCAGCTTCTGCCGTCGGGCGATCGGCGCGGGCGAAAGCCGTGCTGCCGTGCGCATGAAGCGCGCGCGGCGCTCGCGCACGATGCCGAGGAAGGCAGCCTGCGCACGGGCAAGGTCGCGTGCGGTGAGCCGCCGCGCCTCGTCCATGCGTCGCGACAGCGTCGCCGGCGTCAGCCGGAGTGCGCCGAGCCGGTTGCGCTTGCGTTCGATCGCCACCGACAGTGCGCGGCCGAGCCGGTTTTCCGCCTCGTCGAAACGGCGCCTCGGCAATGCCAGCAGCTGGTCCGGCGAGGGCAATGCCCGTGCCGCGGCGCGGGCCGCCTGGCGCCGACGGTCGATGCCGCGCGAAAGCGCTGCCGCAAGGCGGGCCGACAGGTTGGCAAGCGTCGCCTCCAGTTCCCCTTTCACCGGTACGGCGATTTCGGCAGCACCTGTCGGTGTCGGCGCACGCACGTCGGCGGCAAGGTCGATCAGCGTCCAGTCCGTCTCGTGGCCGACAGCCGAGATGATCGGGATTCCGGAAGCTGCGACGGCGCGTGCCAGCCCTTCATCGTTGAAGCCCCACAGATCCTCCAGGCTGCCGCCGCCGCGGGCCACGATGATCAGGTCCGGCCGCGGGATCGGCCCGCCCGGTTCCAGGCTGTTGAAGCCTTCGACCGCGACGGTTGCTTCCATGCCGGCGGTCTCGCCTTGCACCCGCACCGGCCACACCAGCACATGCAGCGGGAAGCGGTCGCGGATGCGGTGCAGGATATCGCGGATCACCGCACCGGTGGGCGAGGTGACCACGCCGATGATCGAAGGCATGTAGGGCAGGAGCTGCTTGCGGCCCGGGTCGAACAGGCCTTCGGCTGCAAGGCGCCGCTTGCGCTCCTCCAGCATCGCCATCAGAGCGCCGGCACCGGCGGGTTCGAGGTTGTCGATGACGATCTGGTAGTTCGATTTGCCGGGATAGGTGGTGAGCTTGCCGGAGGCGATCACTTCCATGCCTTCTTCGGGGCGGAAGCGTAGTCTGCTCATCGTGCCTTTCCACACCACGGCGTCGAGGCGGGACCGATCGTCCTTCAGTGCGAAATAGGCGTGGCCCGACGAATGCGGGCCGCGATAGCCAGAAATCTCGCCGCGCACGCGCACATTGCCGAACGTGTCTTCCACCGTGCGCTTCAGCGCGCCGGAAATCTCGCTCACCGTATATTCGGTGGCGTTTGTCGCGCTGGGCTTCGAATCGTCTTCGAAAAAGTCACTCATGCGCCGATTGGCGCGCTGGAGGGGGGATGGGTCAAGCCCCTGCAGGTTGAACGGGCGTTGCTGGACCACATGAATGCGATGGACGTCCACAGACAGTCGGCCTATCGATGCGCAATTCCCGAAATCAAGGCGTCGCCATGAACATGCAGCAATCCCGGCCGCCTGAGCCAGCGCCCGTTGCGGCGCGCGGTGCTAGCGAACGTCCGTTCGAGCCGCTCGACTACGGCCTCTATGCGCTCACCGTCATCGCCTGGAGCCTGTCCTGGTATGCCATCGAGTTCCAGGTCGGCACAGTGGCCAACGAGGTCAACATCGTCTGGCGGTTCGCCATTGCCACTGTCCTGATGTTTGGCTGGGTGGTGCTGAAGCGCGGCCAGTTGCGTTTCGCCCTGGCTGACCATATGCGCTTCGTGGCGCTCGGCGTCCTGATGTTTTCGTCCAATTTCCTGCTGTTCTATTACGGCGCCGGCTATCTGGTCTCCGGGCTGCTGTCGGTGGTGTTCTCGCTGGCCTCGGTGATGAACATGATGCTCGGCGCCGTCGTCATGCGCGAGAAGCCGTCGCCGCGCATCCTGCTTGGCGGACTCACCGGCTTCTGCGGCATTGCGTTGATGTTCCTGCCCGAGATCGTCGGCCATGATCTCGGCGGCGGCACGCTGGTCGGCCTTGCCTTCTGCGTTGCCGGCACGCTCTCCTTCTGTATCGGCAACGTGATCTCGGCCGCCGGCATGCGCAAGGGCCTGCCGCTTGTCTCGATGAATGCCTGGGGCATGTTCTACGGCACGCTGTGGTCGGCGATCCTGGCTCTGCTGATGGGCCGCACCTTCACCGTGGTACCGACTGTGGCCTATTTCGGCTCATTGCTGTTCCTGGCGGTCGTCTCCACCATCATGGGTTTTGCCGCCTACCTCACGCTGCTCGGCCGCATCGGCGCCGCGCGCGCCGGCTATGCCACGGTGATGTTCCCGATCTTCGCGCTGCTGGTCTCGACCGTGCTCGAAGACTACCGCTGGACCGCCTTCGCCATCGCCGGCCTTGCGCTGGTCGCCATTGGCAACGTTCTGGTGGTGCGCGGCGGCCGCCGCTAGAGCATTTGGTGCCAAGTGGAATCACTTGGCGTTACAAAAATGCGGCGAAAGTAAAAGCTTAGAGCGTTTCCGCGTTTCCGTGAAAAACGGAAACGCTCTAGAGCGCAGTGCAGCCCGGCATCATCAATTTTCAAACCGGCTCTTACCAGCCTGGCATGATCTGGCTGGGCTTGGTCCGCTTCATCTTGGTGAAGGCGAGCGAGGCGAAATCGAAACTGCCGGGCTCCTCGTTCATCGGTACCGAGATGTTGTCGAGGCTCTCGGCGATGTGGCGCGCCAGCGCCTCCACGATTTCGGGCCGGCTGGTCTGGCCGCGCATCAGGCCGATGCGGCAATCTGGCAGCAGACCGAAGCCGTCGGCTTCGCCCAGCACCCGCATGCCGGGCCGCAGCGCGCATTCCGGCAGCACCGAAATCGCCAGTCCCGACAGCACCGCGGCGGCGATGACCGTTGCCGAGAAGGACGAGAACAGGATGCGGTAGTCGCGCCGCATCTCGTCCAGCACGTCGCAGGCGGCACGGCGCCAGATACAGTTCGGCCGGCCGAAGGCCATGGGCAGCACTTCTTCCTCATGGGTGGCGTGGTTGGCGGAGGTAACCCACAGCAGCGGTTCACGCCGCACCACTTCCGACTGGCCGCGCGCATCGTTGTGGGTGACCAGCGCGAGGTCGAGATGGCCGCGCTTGATCTGTTCCACCAGGCCCGGCGTCGGTTCACAGGTGACGGTGAGTTCCACGCGCGGATTGGAGCGGGCGAAGCGCGCCATGATCTCGGGCAGGAAGCGGTCGGCATAATCGTCCGGCGTGCCGATGCGGATGGTGCCTTCCAGCCGATTGTCGTCGAAGGCCGAAAGCGTTTCGCGGTTCAGGTAGATCAACCTGCGGGCATAGGACAGAAGCCGGTCGCCATCTTCGGTCAGCTTGTTGGAGCGCCCGTCCTTTTCGAACAGCGGCTTGCCGATGCGCTCTTCCAGCCGTCGCATCTGCATCGACACTGCCGACTGCGTGCGGTGCACCTCTTCGGCTGCGCGGGTGAAGGATCCTGTGTCTGCGATCGAGATGAAGGTCTGCAACTGGTCGAGGTCGAGCGGCGCTTTCATCGGGATGATCCATCATCGTTTTTGATGATTTTGATAGAAACCATTTGTCGAAGACATCGAGCGGTGGATCCCATTCATCATCAGAGTTGATGATAGAGATTAAAAACATTCGTTGGATTAATCAATCGCGGCGTGGCATTTCTCTCATCGTCCACATCAGCGCGTCGAAAAACGCCCTCGGGCCGCCAATTTGGCGGTGCCGGGTTCGGTTGCGCGCGGTTTCGAGGAGAAGACCCATGACCACGTATGATTTCGCCCCAGAGAGCGCGCGCATCACCGCGACCCCGGCTGTCGCGACGCGTGTGTTCAACCGCGTGATCGGCATTTTCCATGCCTGGCAAAACCGACGCACCTTCTATCGCCTCGGCGAGATGTCTGACGCGGAACTGGCCGATATCGGCCTGACCCGTGCCGATCTCTCCGTCGCCATCGACCTGCCCTTCGGTTCGGATCCGACGGTGAAGCTGCGTTCGATCGCCAGCGAACGTATCGCGTCGATCGAGGAACTGGCCCGCAGGGTGGCTTGATCTCTCGCTTCGCGTTCCGGCCTCCAGCGGAACGCAGGTGAAAAAGAGTTGCTGCAGGTTTCCCACTCCCTTCCGGCTCGACCCAGCCGGGACCTGCGCACCGCCCGGTCCCCCCACGGACCGGGCTTTTTCTTTTTTGGGCCGAGCACGCCTTTCCTTCTCCCCTTGTGGGAGAAGGTGGCTCGGCGCGCAGCGTCGAGACGGATGAGGGGTGCTGGCCAGAGCGCGGTTTTTCGTGGGATGGTGTTGGGAAAAGGCGCTTATTTCGAGCGCCTCGTTTCTTCCAACACCCCTCATCCGACCTCGCCAACGGCGGCTTCGCCGCCGGGGCTAGGCCACCTTCTCCCACAAGGGGAGAAGGAAATTTTTACACCATCGGCGGGTTGAGCCGCGCGAAACCTTCCTGGCGGCGGTAGGGGAAGTGCGGGTAGGGTGCGGTCACGCTGCTTGCCGCATCGAGGCTGGCGACCTGTTCCGGCGTCAGCGACCAGCCGACAGCGCCGAGGTTCTGGCGCAACTGCTCCTCGTTGCGCGCGCCGATGATCACCGAAGACACCGTCGGCCGTTGCAGCAGCCAGTTGATGGCAATCTGCGGTACGCTTTTGCCGGTCTCCTTGGCCACGTCCTGCAGCGCGTCGACGACGCGGTAGAGATGTTCGTCCTCCACCGGTGGGCCGAAGTCGGCCGTCTCGTGCAGTCGGCTGCCGGCGGGGATCGGAGCGCTACGGCTGATCTTGCCGGTCAGCCGGCCCCAGCCGAGGGGGCTCCACACCAGCGCGCCGAGGCCCTGGTCCTGGCCGAGTGGCATCAGGTCCCATTCATAGTCGCGGCCGACCAGCGAGTAGTAGACCTGGTTGGCGACATAACGCGACCAGCCATGCCGGTCCGCCGCCGCCAGCGATTTCATGATCTGCCAGCCGGAGAAGTTCGAGACGCCGATGTAGCGCAGCTTGCCGGCCTGCACGAGGCCGTCGAGTGTGGAAAGCACCTCCTCGACAGGCGTATGTGCATCGAAGGCATGCAACTGGAAGATGTCGATATGGTCGGTGCCGAGGCGACCGAGTGCGGCGTCCACCGCCTCGATCAGCCGGCTGCGTGACGATCCCCACTGGTTCGGCCCGTCGCCCAGCGGCAGGCTGGCCTTGGTCGAGATCAATACGTCGTTGCGCCGGCCCTTGATCGCTTCACCGAGCACGGTTTCCGACGCGCCATCGGAATAGACGTCGGCGGTGTCGAACAGGTTGACGCCGGCCTCCAGGCAGATGTCCACCAGCCGGCGAGCTTCCTCGACGCCGGTATTGCCCCAGGCGCTGAACAGCGGCCCCTTGCCGGCGAACGTGCCCGCGCCAAAAGAAAGCACGGGGACCCTCAGGCCCGATTTGCCGAGATTGCGGTATTCCATCTTGGGAGTCTCCATCTGCCGATGATGGCTAGATAGAAGGCTGTCGTTTCGTGAACCAGAGTGATTAAAGGAACAGAATTTGTGACTTCAAGTCACACTCTTTCCAGCCTGTCGGGAGACAAATGCTAGGCGATCTGCTCGATGCGGCATCGCGCGCATAAGGGGTATGTCTGCAGGAAAGGCCCTACCCGTTGCCGCATTTCTTCGAAGTTGCGCCCATACATGTAAAGCGCCGTCTCGGTTGGGCCTGACCAGTGGCTCGCGACATGGCCGATGCCTTCGAGCAGGCGCTGACATTCGGCATAGACGTGGTTGGAATCGCAGATCCGATAGACCTCGTCGGGAAGATCGGTGCCGTTCAGGTAAAGGGCAAGGCCTTCATGCGCGCCGAAAGCGATGCGCTGGTTGCTTTGGTGTGGAAGCAGCAGGTGTGATCCCCTGGGCGCCAGCATCGCGCCAAGAACCCCCTTCACGGTATCGATTGCCTTGTCGGAGAAGTCGTCGATTTCGATCTCGATGTCGCATTGGCTGACTTCGCCGTTGGCCTCCAGCAAGGTGCCGCCACCCACGGTGCGGATGCCGAAGCCCTGTTCCGACATGGCCATGTCGAATGCGTCTTCGATCTCGCCGCGGTCCAGCGGCTGCAACCGTGCATTCAGGACAGCCACCACGCGGACAGGAACGGCTTTTTTCTTCCCAAACAAGCCGAACATGCATGGTCCCTCGATCCAGCGCCGTGGAGACTGCCGCACACTCGTTAAGGAATTGGCTTACCGGCGGTCCATGCCCTTGAGGAACTGGTCGAAGATGCTTTCGACGCCTTGCTGGTAGTCGTCGCGCTGCTGGCGGCCACTTTCGAACATCTTGCCGAAGATGTCGTCATAGGGGTTGCGTGCCCGGCCGCTCGGTTTCGGCTCGGGTTCCGGTGCACGACGCTGCGGGGCAGGGTCGGGCGTCTGTTGTGCGCCGCCCAGCATGTCCTGCAGGATCTTGCCCCAGGGATTGTTGTCGCCGAAGGGGTTTTGCGGCTGTTGCGGCTGCGGCGCCTGTTGCTGCTGGCCGCCACCGAACATGTCCTGCAGCACCTTGCCGAGCGGATTATCGCCCAGCGGGTTGTTGCCGAACGGATTCTGACCCTGTGGCGCCTGGCGTTGCTGCGGCTGCCCGCCCATCATGCCGCCACCCTGCCGCATCATCTCCTCGATGATCTGGCCGAGCGGATTGTTGCCGCCGCCGAAACCGCCGGCCTGCATCTGGTTGGTGGTCTGCTTGAACAGCCCGCCCATCACCATCGAGGCAATCACCGGCAGCATCTGCTGCAGCACCTGCTGGCCGACGCCGCTGGCCTGAGCTGCCTGCGCCGCGACCGCCCGCGACAGGTCCTTGGAGCCGAAGAGCTGGCCGAGCACATCATTGCCCTGGCTCACGCCCTGCGGTGAAAAAGCCTGGGCGGCATTGTCGAAATACTGGCCGTACTGGCCGCTGGCCATCGCGTTCATGAAGGTGCCGACGCCATAGGGGTCGGCGGTATTGCGTTTCAGGCCCTGGCTGAAGGCGGGCAGCAGTGCCTCGACTGCGGCCTGCGTCTGCTGCTGGCTCAGGTTGAACTGCCGCGCCAGCGCCTCCATGCCGTTTCCATTCTGGGACTGGTTCAGCATGTCGAACAGGTTCAGCACGTCTTGCTCCTCCGCAGCCTATGCGCTTCTCAAGCAATTCCGACAAAGGTGCGTTGCGATTTTGCAGCCGGAATTGCGTATCAAGCGGAGCGTAGAGCCTTTCAAGGCAGGATTGAAGTGGGCAATTGGCTCGTACGCTTCTAGCGATCTGGACATCATCAATGCGCAACGGCGATCAAATGGCGGCGTCCGGAATCGGCCATAAGGAGAAAAGGTCTTCATGGGAGAGAACGTGGATCCGGTCGGCAAAGCCCTGTGGCTCATCGAGCACCGCTTCGCGCAGGCTCTTTCGCTTGCGGATGTCGCGGAGGCGAGCGGCGTCTCGCGCTTTCATCTGACGCGGGTGTTCGGGGCCGCGACCGGCCACACGGTGATGGGCTATCTGCGCAACCGCCGCCTGGCCGAGGCCGCCCGGGCGCTTTCGGGCGGCGCGCCGGACATCCTGGCCGTGGCGTTGGACGCAGGCTACGGCTCCCATGAGGCCTTCTCCCGGGCCTTCCGCAGCCATTTCGGCCTCACACCCGAGCAGGTGCGCGCGCAAGGCCACCTCGAAAACCTGAAACTACTGGAGCCGATCAGGATGGATCACAGTCTTCTCGTCGAATTGGAAGCGCCTCGCAGCAAGGACGGCCAGGTCTTGCTGATTGCCGGCCTCGGCGAGCGTTATACCTTCGAGACCAATGAGGGCATTCCCGCGCAGTGGCAGCGTTTCGGGCCATCGATCGGCAGCATCCCCGGGCAGGTCGGGTGGACATGCTATGGCGTTTGCTGCAATGGCGACGATGCGGGCAATTTCGAATATATCTGCGGCGTGGAAGTCCGCGATTTCTCGGCCATCCCGGCCGAGTTGACCCGCATACGAATTCCTGCTTGCCGGTATGCGGTGTTTACCCACCGGGGGCATATCTCCGCGATCCGCAGCACCGTCTACACGATCTGGAACAAGTCCCTGCCGGACTCGGGTCTCGAGGCGGCCTGCGCGCCGGATTTCGAGCGCTATGACGGGCGTTTCGACGCCGGAAGCGGTTTCGGTGAGGTTGAGATCTGGATCCCGATCAAGTGATCCGTGGAATGGAGCCGGCTGCTTTCCACCGGCTCCATTGAAGGCCGCGAAAATTCTCCTCAGCGGGAGATTGGGGCGCAGGTCCTAATACGCATACTCCAGGAACACTGGCTCGATCGAGTCGCCCCAGCGTGTGTGGTACGCGGCCAGCATCTCTTCGGCGCTGGTGGTACCGCGCGCCACCACCTCGTCCAGTGTCGACAAGAACGAGGTTTCGTCGAAGCCGTCGCGGTTCAGCCTGTTGCGGTTCTTCAGGCCCATGCGCGACAGTGCCAGCACTTCGCGTGCGACTTCGCGCAGCGTGGTCGTGCGGAACGACGTCCCGATGCCCTTTTCCGGCACCGCGTCGCGCATCGCCCTGACTTCCTCATAGCTCCAGTCGCGCGTCAGAGCCTCGGCTGCATCAAGCGCCGCTCCATCATAGAGCAGGCCGACCCAGAAGGCCGGCAGCGCGCAGATGCGCCGCCATGGGCCGCCGTCGGCCCCCCGCATTTCCAGGAACCGCTTGAGGCGCACATCGGGAAAGAGCGTCGACAGATGATTTGCCCAGTCGCCCATGGTCGGCAGGCCGTCCGTCACCTGATTGCGCGCCGCGCCGTCCATGAACTGCCGGAAGGTGATGTGCGTCATGTCGTGGTAGCGGCCGTCACGAATGATGAAATACATCGGCACGTCGAGCGCCCATTCGACATAGTCGGCGAAGCCGAATTCCGGCGAGAAGCAGAAGTCGAGCAGGCCGGAGCGCTGGTTGTCGGTGTCGCGCCAGATGTCGCCGCGCCAGCTCTGCAGGCCGTTGGGACGGCCATCGGTGAAAGGAGAATTGGCAAACAGCGCGGTGGCCAGTGGCTGCAGCTTCAATGAAACCTGCATCTTGCGGCGCATGTCCGCCTCGCTCTCGAAGTCGAGATTCACCTGGATGGTGCAGGTGCGGTACATCATGTCGAGGCCCTTGGTGCCGACCTTGGGCATGTAGCGCGTCATGATCTCATAACGCGACTTCGGCATCTGCGGCGTTTCGGCAAGCGTCCATTTCGGGCTGCCGCCGAGGCCGAGGAAGCGGATGCCGAGCTGCTCGGCGATCTCGCGCACCTGTGCCAGGTGGGCATTGCCTTCGCGACAGGTCTGGTGGATCGATTCCACCGGCGCGCCGGAGAGCTCGAACTGTCCGCCGGGCTCCAGCGAGATCGCGCCCTGGCCGGTCGGCTCGACCAGTCCGATGATGCGGCCCTCATCCAGGATCGGATCCCAGCCGAGTTTCTCCTGCATGCCTTCCAGGATCGAGCGGATGCCGCGGTCGCCGCCATAAGGCACCGGTGCATGGCCGTCGACATAGAAGGGGAATTTCTCGTGTTCGGTGCCGATGCGCCACTCGGAGCGCGGCTTGTTGCCCTTGGCCAGATAGTCGACGAGTTCGTCCATGCCCTCGATGGGTCGGAAATCGGTCGTGTCGCGTGCCATAGAGCCCCTCTTCGGTGGCGGATCGGGAGATCGCCGCGCGCTTGATGAACGAAATGTCAGGATGCGATCAAGCAAAAAATCCTGAGCCAATCGTCAACAGGATTTGATCGCGCTGCAATTGGGTTGTCTAGAGAGGGCGCTGCGCCTGCGCTACCCTGACCAGTGTGGCTGCCGCGGCGCCTGCGCTCTCCATGTAGGAAGGGTCGCGGTTGAGCAGGACGGTGGCGAAGCAACCGTCGAGCAGCAGCAGGATCTGCCGCGCCAGCAACTCGGCTTCCCGGATGCCGTCGGCATCGAAGACACCCTTCAGCCAGTCTTCGAAACGCTTCTTATGGGCAATGCCGATGCGGATAGCCGGATGGCCCGGCATGTCGGCCAGTTCGGCGGCGGTTCGCAGGAAGCCGCAACCTTTCCAGGCCGGACGCCTGGCCGCCTGTCCGAGCGTGCGGAAGATGGCGGCGACCTTGTCGGCAAGTTCGCCCTCGCTTTCGGTGAACCAGTGCCGGAACAGCCCGAGATTGGGCTGGTCGCGCCGCTCCAGATAGGCGGCGATCAGGTCGTCCTTGCTGGCGAAATGATAATAGAAGGTGCGCTTGGTGAGCCCGGCCTTCTCGGCCACGGCATCGACCGACACCGCACGCACACCCTGGCCATAGAACAGCTTGGAGGCGGCGGCGACGATGCGTTCCCGGGTCGTGTTGGCGGTCGGTTTCATGCATCTATGTATACCGACTAGTGAGTGTAACAACAAGCTGGTCCGGGATATGCCGGATCGCATGCATTCCGTGCTCGGGAAAGAGACCTGCCATGACCGTTTCAGCACTGATCCAGGAAGCCTGGCCAATCGAGATCGCCGCCGCGGACGCCGTGCTCCTGGGCGGCCATTTCTGGCCGCGCCTCCGCGGCACCGCCGCCGGCACCGTCATCATCAATCCGGCCACCGGCGTGCTTGCCCGCTACTATTATCCCTATGCCCGCTTCCTTGCCGGGCACGGGTTCGATGTCGTCACCTATGACTATCGCGGCATCGGCGGCTCGCGCCCGGCCAGCCTGCGCGGTTGCGGCTATCGCTGGCGCGACTGGGGCGAAAAGGATTTCGAGGCGGTGCTGGCCTGGGTGCTGGCGCGCGATGGTACCGCCCCAGTCTCTGTCGTCGGCCATAGCGTCGGCGGTGCCTTGCCCGGACTGGCCAGCCATGCATCAGCCATCCACCGTCTGCTTTCCGTCGGCGGGCAGTTCGGCTGCTGGCGTCACTACGCGCCGGCACGCCGCAGCCGCCTGTTCCTGAAATGGCACGTCGCCATGCCGGCGCTGACGGCGCTGTTCGGATATTTTCCCGGTCGTCGCCTGGGGTGGCTGGAGGACCTTCCGGCTGGTGTCGCCTACGAATGGGCCTTTCGCCGGCCATATCTGGAGGGCAACTATCCGGAACGGGAGCGTGAGGCAGTGCTGCGTGGTTTCGATGCCGTGACGGCACCGATCCTCGCGGTCACGCTGTCCGATGACGACATCGCCAGCGTGCCGGCGATCCGCGCCGTGCTCGATCGTTATCGTGGCGCGCCGCGCACGCAGGTCCTGCTCCAGCCCACCGATCTCGGCCAGGAAAGCGTTGGCCATTTCGGCCTGTTCCACAACCGCCACGCCACCGGCTTCTGGCTGGATACGCTGTTGTGGCTGCGCGACGGCGTCAATCCCTGGCCCGACAAGGAAGTCGGCTAGGGCGCACTTTCCTTCTCCCGCAAGGGGAGAAGGGAATTCCTACCAGTCCCCGACCGTTGCCTGCATCACCGCCAGCGCAGCGACCGCGGCGGTGTCGGCGCGCAGAATGCGAGGGCCCAGCGGAATGGCGGTGACGAAGGGCAGGGCGCGCAGCATGCGGCGCTCTTCATCGGAAAAACCGCCTTCGGGGCCGACCAGCAGCGCCAGCTTCCTTTCCGTTATCGCCTGCAGCGCCGGCAACGGATTGTTGGTCGAGGCGTCTTCGTCGCAGAACACCAGCCGCCTCTCCTTGTCCCAGCCGGAAAGGAGTCGCTCGAATTTGAGGGGCTCGCACACCGCCGGAACCGCCAGCACACCGCATTGCTCGGCGGCTTCGACGGCGTTGGCCTGCATGCGCTCGGTCGTGATCTTGCCTTGCGTGTGCTGGGTCAGCACCGGCTGCAGCACGCCGGCGCCCATCTCCACCGCCTTCTGGATGAGGTAGTCCTGCCGCCCGACCTTCAGCGGCGCGAAGCAGTAGACCAAATCGGGCAGTGGCGGCTGCTGCCGCTGCTGTACCCGCACGGTCAGCCGCACCGTCTTCTTCGTCCTGCCGGTGATCGCAGCCGTCCATTCGCCGTCGCGGCCGTTGAAGGCCAGGAGTTCGGCGCCGTCGGCGAGACGCAGCACATGCATCAGGTAATGGCTCTGCTGGGTGTCCGGTTCGAACTCGACACCGGCCGACAGATCGTCGGGCACGAACAGCCGTTGCATCTTGTAGTTGGCGCGCATGGCCGAGCAATGCGGCAGGCCTTGACGAAGGTCAAGCGCGTGTTCCCGGCTGCGACGCCTGGAGCGTTTCCCATTGAGGGAAACGCGTGGACATTGTTTTACGCAATTGCGGGCGCAAGCGTCGGTTTTGCCTCATCGTCGACCAGGCGGCCCGCCTAGCTTCATGGCGATGACGATGGAGGGCATGCATGAGCAAGATCACGCGCGGCGGATGCCTGTGCGGCGGCACCACCTATGAACTGCGCGGCGACCTGCGCCCCGTCGTCGCCTGTCATTGCGTGCAATGCCGCAAGACCTCGGGCCACTATGTGGCGGCAACGCAGGTGGCGGCTGCCGATGCGGTGATCGACGGCGACACGCTGACCTGGTTTCGTTCCTCGGATATTGCCGAGCGTGGCTTCTGCAGGGTCTGCGGCTCCAACCTGTTCTGGCGCCGGTTCGAAAGCGATCGGCTGTCGGTCTGGGCCGGCACGATCGACGGCCCGACCGGCCTCAGGATGGAAAGCCAGCTCTATCCCGAATGCGCCGGCGACTATTACGACCTGCCTGATGTCCCGTCGGTCGGACAGGAAACGCTGAAATAAGCTAGTCGCTGACCCTCGTCTGTTGCCCCGGATCGAACCAGCGGTGCTTGCGCCGGGCACGGAACAGCGTTGCCGGTGCCGCGAAGTCCGGATCGGTGAAGCAGCCTACGGATACCGAGACGGCGCCCGGCAGACCCTCTCCGGTCATGAACACCAGCGTGCCGCAGGTCGGGCAGAATGTCTGCTCCACCCAGCGTCCGGCATCGCCTGTGCGACGCCATGTCCGGTGCTCGCCTTCCACACTCACCACCGCGTCGTCAACGAAGATCGCGCGGTAGGAAAAGGCGGTGCCGGTGGCGCGCTGGCACTCCGTGCAGGCGCAGGCATAGACGCTGCGCGGCTCGCCCGCAACGGTGACGGCCAGCCCGCCGCAGCCGCAGCGCGCTGTCCTGGTTCTGGTTGCTCCGGGCTGTTCTGGTGTGTTCACGCTATCCATTCCTGCCGCCATCCTGTCAGCAGCCACGCGTGGGCCGCGCTGCATGCCTTGCCGCAATCGCTTCGGATCCATAACTCTCGCTGGACCCCGCAGCCGTGATAGGTCGATCCCTGGCCGGGGGTAAATTACGCACTTTGAAGTAAGTGGCCGCGTGTCAGCCACGGCCGGAGCAAGACATGAAACATCTCGACACGGACGAATGCGGTTTTGCCACCGCGCTGAATGCCATCGGTGGTAAATGGAAGACGGCGATCCTGTGGGAGATCAATTTGGCGCCGCGCCGGTTCGGCGAACTGCGCAGGCTGCTGCCCGGTGTGAGCGAGAAGGTGCTGGCGCAGCAGCTGCGCGAGATGGAGGCCGATGGCCTTGTCAGGCGTCAGGTCTTTCCGGGCACGGTGCAGAAGGTCGAATATTCGGTGACGGATGTCGGCGGCACCCTCAACGAGGCGGTCGGCGTCATGTCGGCCTGGGGCAAGGCGCAGGAGCGACGCATGGCCTTGCGTCCAGTCGTCGAAGAGAAACCGCGGCCACTGATCCGCCTGCGCGCCTGAAGGCACGTTTTTCAATCATCGCTGGACAGCGGCTTCCCTGGAACGGTCGCGATATTCACCCGGAGGCATACCGTAGCGCGCCTTGAACGTACGGCTGAACTGCGTCTGGTCGCCAAAGCCCCAGCGATAGGCGATCTCCATCACTGTCTGGTTGTTGGCGGCATCCTCGAGCGCGGCCTTGCAGGCAGCCAGGCGCAGCTCCCGTACCCAGCTGGCCACGGTGCGATCCATGTCCCCGAACAACCCATGCAGATAGCGCGTGGACAGGCCGCAGGCGCGCGCTATCAGATCGGGATCAAGGCCCGGGTTCCTCAGATTGGCGCGGATGAAGGCTTCGATGCGCGCCAGATGCGCATTGCGCACCGTTGAACTCTTCGACATCAGGATGCGGTCGTCGGCCCGGATTGCCAGCGCCAGCAGGTCGACGAGTTGCCGTCCGACCGCTATGCGGGATTCGGCATTCATCGTGTCGAAGCGGGCCGGCAGGAGATGCAGCATGTCGGTGAACAGGCCACCCGCGCCATTCGCCGCATCGAACTGCAACGAGCAGAAACGGTCCGGACCGTGCACGCGATCGGCGAGCGCGCGTGACTCGACCTTGAGCACCCACAGATCGGCGGGATCGGCGTGGCTGAATTCATACGGCTCGTGGCTGCGTTCGAGGAAGAACCCCCCCGGTGCGCAGCTGATCTCGCTGCCGCCCTGCGAGAAGAAGACTTCCGAACGCGCCGGCACCGTGACCAGGAACTCTTCCTTGCGCGCCGCGCGGAAATGGTGGGGCAGGCGCAGATACTGCAAGGCGTCGGAGGTCAGGCGCGAGATCGACACGTCGCCGAACTGCCAGATCGTCAGGTCGCCCGAGAAATGGTCGGCGTTTCGGAATTTCAGGTCGAGTGGAAAATAGGCGCCGGCGATGGCCTGGTGCCAGTGCCGGCTCCGGTCTGCGGGGCGCGTCGCGCTTGTTGTGACACTCGTCTTCATGTTCGATCCGACGACGTTACCGAAGACTAGGCACCGTTGCTGCGGAACGCAACGTGCGTCTCGGCCAGTGCACGCAGCGTCAATTTTTTGTTCGCGCAGCGCAAAGACCCAGCCTGCAAAACCTGTTTCGCTTATGCGGCAACGGTGCATCAGACACCGGGCGGGAACAACGACTGCGACGGGCCACGGGCCTCGTGGCACGGAGGAAAAGGTTGTAATGACGACAATGAAAGTCGATCCGATCACGCTGTCGGTGGTGCGTGGTGTGCTGGAGACAACACAACGCGAGATGACGCTGGCGCTGGAGAAGACGGCGCGGTCTTCCGTCTTCAACCTGGCGCATGACTACTCGACCGCGCTGTTCAATGCCCGGCCCGAGATGATCCTGCAGGGCCAGGACATCCCGATCCATCTCGGCTCGCTGATTCCCGCCATGAAGGCCGTCGCCGGCTTCTTCGAGGGCGACATCCATGAGGGCGACCTCATCTTGCACAACGACCCCGCCTTCGGCGGCAGCCATGCCATCGACACCTGCATGTACAAGCCCGTCTTCTACCATGGCGAGCTGGTCTACTGGACCGTCTGCAAGGGCCATCTGACCGATATCGGCGGCCCGGTGCCGGCGGGCTACAATCCCAACGCGACCGAGATCTACGCCGAATGCCTGCGCATCCCGCCGGTGAAGATCTGGGATCGCGGCAAGCCGCGCAACGATGTGCTCAACATGATCTTCACCAACATGCGGGCGCGGCGTGACCAGGAGGGCGATTTCCGCGCCCTGATCGGTGCGTGCCAGGTTGGGGAGCGCAGCCTGATCGCGCTGCTCGACAAATATGGCAAGCCGACGGTCGATGCCTGCATCGACACGCTGCTGGATATGGCGGACCGGCACATGCGCTCGCTGATCGCCACCGTTCCGGACGGCACCTATGAGGGCAAGGCGATCCTCGAGGATGCCGGTCATGGCTTCGGCGATTTCGAGATCGGCGCCCGCGTGACGATCACGGGCGACAGCTGCCACATCGCCATCTCCAGCCCGCCGCAGGTGCCTTATTTCATCAACTCCTACGAGGGCAATTCGCATTCCGGCGTCTATCTCGGCCTGATGATGTTCGCCGCGCTGCCACCGCCCTACAATGAGGGGCTTTATCGCTGCGTCACCGTCGATTTCGGGCCGAAGGGCACATTGTGCAATGCGCAGGAGCCGGCGCCGCACATGAACTGCACGACGACGCCGATGGAGACGCTGACGGACGCCGTGCGTCTCGCCTTCGAGAAGGCGATGCCTTCCAAGGTCGCGGCCTCATGGGGCCATGCCAACGGTCTCAACATCGCCGGCAGGGACAGCCGCACCAACGAGGAATTCGTCACGATGGTCCTGGCGACCATCATTTCGGGCGGCGGCGCCACGCCGCAACAGGACGGCTGGCACGCTGTCGGTCCGGAATGCTGCTTTGGTGCCTTGACCTCCGGCGATGTCGAACTGCTCGAATATTCCTATCCCATCATCATCCATCGCTATTCGCTGATGACCGATTCAGGTGGTGCCGGAAAATTCCGTGGTGGTTCGGGCACCGCCTGGGAAGTCGAGCCACTGGACGGCGACATGCTTTGCATCGGTTTCGGCGAAGGCCGCCGGATCCCGGCCATGGGGGCTGCCGGTGCGAAATCCGCCCTGGTCGACAAGAAGGTCGGCCGTGTCGAACTCAAACGCGCCGGCAAGGTCGAGGTCGAGCGCAAGAACATCATCCAGACGATCAGGACTGGCGAGACAATCACCAACCTCAATCCTGGCGGCGGCGGATACGGTGACCCCTTCGAGCGACCGATCGAGAAGGTGGTGTGGGATGTCCGCAACGGCCTCGTCTCGATCGAAGGTGCGCGTGCCGACTATGGCGTAGCCATCACCGATCCTGAAACATTGAATGTCGACCTGGTTGAAACCAGCCGACTGCGCGCAGCCTGAGGAGACGAACATGGAACACGCCTATCGTCTCGGTATCGACGCCGGCGGCACCTTCACGGACTTTGTCGTGGCCAATCGCGCCACCGGTGAAGTGAAACTTTTCAAGGCGCTGTCGACGCCTTCGGATCCGACCAGGGCAATCGAGAATGGCCTCAGGCTGATCGCCGACGACCTCGGCGTCTCACCGTCAGAGGTGGTCTCCGACTGCGACCTGTGCATCAACGGCACCACGGTCGGGCTGAATGCGCTGATCACCCATCGCGGCGGCAAGACCGGCCTGATCTGCACCGCCGGTCATGAGGACTCCATCGAGATCCGCAACGGCCACAAGGAAGACGGTTTTCGCTACGATCCGGAATATCCGGCGGCAACGATGCTGGTGCCACGCTATCTGCGCAAGGGCGTCCGTGAACGGGTGATTTCGGACGGCTCCATCCGCACGCCGATGAACGAGGACGACGTCCGCGAGGCCTGCCGGCTGTTCCTGAAAGAAGATGTCGAAACGGTCGCCATCTCCTTCGTGTGGTCGGTGCTCAATGCCGCGCATGAACGCCGCGCAGCCGAGATCGTGCGCGAGATGATGCCGGGAGCCGTCCTGACGGTCGGCAGCGAACTTTATCCGCAGGTGCGCGAATACACCCGCACTTCGACAGCCGTGACCAACGCCTATCTCGCGCCGGTGATGCGCAGCTACGTCACGGCGGTCGACAGCTATTTCCGCGCGCTCGGCGCCAGGCAGCCGGTCCGTTACTTCCAGTCGAATGGCGGCCTGGCGATCGGGCAGGCAATGACCGACCGCTCCGTCTATGCGATCAATTCCGGTCCGGCCTCAGCCCCGCAGGCGGGACTGTTCGTCGGCGCGCCGTTCGGCAAGGACAACGTCATCACCGTCGACATGGGCGGTACGTCCTTCGACATCACGCTGACGCGCAACGGCCAGACCAACCTCAACAAGAACATCGACTTCCTGCGCTACCGCATCGGCGTGCCGATGATCCAGGTCGAGACGCTGGGAGCGGGCGGCGGTTCCATCGGCTGGATCGACAGTCTTGGCCTGCTGCAGGTCGGGCCGCAGTCGGCCGGTTCCGAACCGGGGCCGGCCTGTTACGGGCGTGGCGGCACGGAGCCGACCACATCGGATGCCAACCTGGTGCTTGGCTATCTCAATCCGGAAGGCCTGCTCGGCGGCAAGCTGCCGCTCGATCTCGACAAGGCGCGGCAGGCGATGGCGACGATCGCCACGCCGCTCAACATCAGCATCGAGCAGGCTGCCTATGGCATGTTCACCATCGTCAACAACAACATGGTCAACGGCATTCGCCGTGTCTCTGTCGAGCGTGGCTATGACCCGCGCGATTTCGTGCTGGTCGGGGCAGGCGGCGCGACCGCTGCCCATATCACCGCGCTGGCACGCGAAATGGGCATCGACACGATCATCCTGCCCAAGCTGGCCTCGGGACTGTGCGCCTTCGGCCAGGTCATCTCGGACGTGAAATACAACTACATGGCGACCGCGCCGCTCAGGCTCGACAATGCAGCAGCCTGCGACAGGATCGAACAGCTGTTCGAGGAAATCGAGGCGCGGGGCATCGCCCACCTGAAGACGGATGGCTTTCCGGGTACCCTGATAGAGGTCCAGCGCAGCCTCGAGATGCGCTATGTCGGCCAGGTGCATGAATGCACGGTCGACATTCCCAACTTCAAGATCACCGAAGAGACCATCGATCAGGTCAAGGACGCCTTCCATGCCCGGCACGAAGAGCTCTACACCTATGCCGAGCGCCACAGCACGGTCGAGGTCGTCAACATCGAATCGACCATCTACGGCCGCATCGAAAAGCCGAAGGCGCCGAGACTGCAAGGCGGGGGTGGTCTGCAGCAGGCGCTGAAGGGCCATCGCGACGCTGTCTTCGACGCTTCGGGCAAGCCGGTAGCAACACCCGTCTATGATGGGGCGGCCCTTGGTGTCGGCGTTGCCGTGGCCGGTCCCGCGATCATCGAGGAGGTGACGACGACCATCGTCATCGAACCCGGCTGGTCTGCCGCGCTGCATGAAAGCGGCAGCTACCTGCTGGCCCGGCAGGATTAGCCGAGATGACGCCGGCCACGCGCTCATTGATGAGCATGGCTGGGACGAGCATGGCCGGCCCGCTGCTTCTACCTGTGCGACGGCAGGAAGAAGGTCTGGTGGAAATAGGAGCGGAAGGCTTCCATCGCCGGCGTGAACTGCGCGCCGCGGCGCCAGGCGAGGCCGACATCCATCGACGGGATCGGTTCGGTCGGAACGATCGTCTCGATGCGCTTGCCCTCCAGCGACCACGGCCGCAGCACCATGTCGGACAGGATCGCGACGCCTTGCCCGTCCGCCACCAGCGAGCGGACGGCTTCGACCGAGGAGGTCCTCAGCGTGACATTCGGCCGGTAGGAGGTGTTGCTCCAGTAGCGCAGCGCCGTGTGCGCGGCCTCGTCGACCGTCAGCATGATGTAGGGCTCCTCGGCGATCTCCTTGAGGCCGACGCTGCCCTGCGACAGCAGGCGATGCCTTGCCGGCACCCACAACCGGCGCCGCGAGTTCATCAGCGTTTCCGTCGCCAGGTCCGAGTTTATCACGTTGGAGGTCAACAGCACCGCCATGTCGTATCGATTGGCGAGCAGCCCTTCTTCAATGGCCTCGCGGTTCAGTTCGAACAGCTGGATGTCGAGGTTCGGCCAGGCCCGGCGAAGCCGTCCGAGATGGTTGGGCAGGAAATAGCCGATCACCGTGTAGCTGGCGGCGACCGTCAGCCGTCCCGAAAAGTCGCTGGCCGGCAGCAACAGGTTCGTCGCCTCGTCGACCTTGTTCAGGATCTCATAGGCGTGGAACAGGAATTGCCGGCCAGCCGTCGTCATCTCCATGCCCTGGGTCGAGCGGATGAACAGGTCGAGCCCGACGGTCTGCTCGAGCTCCTTGATGGCTGTCGTCACCGCCGACTGGGAAATGCCCAGCTCCGCGGCGGCCTGCGAAATCTGCCCATGCTCGGCGGTGGAAACGAAATAACGGATCTGGCGAAGGCTTACCGGCATGGGCGCTATGTTCCGAATTTCAGATATTGTGCGCAGCTACCAACCGCAAAAGCAATATCGTGTTGCTGCCTCGGGCGCGGCGGTGCCGTGGCCGTCGCCGCGTGCAGCAAAAAAGCCAATGAATCTCGCGATGATGGGTATGGAGATAACCTTACGGGATATAGAAAATTCAGATATTTGATATCGATTAATAGAATTTTCCAAACGATTTCACCCCCTCTACCTTCTTCATCGAGGAGTGCCCGGGGTCCATGCGGCCGCGCGGTGAGGACAAGGGAGGTCTGCTTGCAGACAGCGGCCGTCGACATCAATTGCGACATGGGCGAAGGCTACGGCCAATGGCGGTTGGGCGACATTGACGACGCCGACCTGATGAAGCTCATCAGCTCCGCCAACATCGCCACGGGTTTCCATGCCGGCGATCCCAATCTGATGGACGCCACCGTGCGGCTGGCGACCCAGTATGGCGTCGGTGTCGGTGCGCATCCGGGGTTCCGTGACCTGCAGGGGTTCGGCCGGCGCCGCATCAACGGCACCAGCGAAGAGCTGGTCAACGACATCGTCTACCAGATCGGGGCGCTGCGCGAGTTTGCCCGCCGTTACGGCGCCACCCTGCAGCATGTGAAACCGCACGGCGCGCTCTACATGGAATTTGCCGCCAGCGAGGAAATGTCGCGCAATTTCGTCCGCACCATGCGCACGATCGCTCCCAACGCCTTCATCTATTGCATGGGGATGTCCGAGACCTATCGTGCGGCGACGGAAGCCGGGCACCCGGTGATCCGCGAATTCTATGCCGATCGCGACTACGATCGGTCGGGCTCGATCGTCTTTACGCGTCGTACGGGTCGCCTGGACCCTCGCCTGGTTGCCGAGAAGGTTGTGCACGCCTGCCGGACTGGAAAGGTCCGCACGGTCGAGGGCGACGAGATCGACATCGCCTTCGAATCGATCTGCTTCCACTCGGATACGCCCGGCAGTCTGGAAATAGCCACGGCCATGCGTGCGGCACTCGATGCCGCCGGGGTCAAGGTCAGGCCGGTGGCCGAACTCACACATCATCTGAAACCAGCGGCAAGGGGATGACCGATGGCTAAAACCGAACTCAATTCACCCTTGCCCGGCGTCTTCTACCGGCGTCCGTCGCCCGACAGCGCGGTGTTCAAGAACGATGGCGACGCGGTGGCGGCGACCGACATCCTCGGTGTCATCGAAGTGATGAAGTCGTTTCACGAGATCCCGGCCGGCGCTGCGGGCACCAATCTCAAATTCCTCGTCGATGACGGCGATGCCGTGATGGCGGGGCAACCGATCGCAGAGATCGACGCATGAACATCAAATCGGTCCTGATCGCCAATCGCGGCGAGATCGCCGTGCGCATCAACCGGGCCGCCAAGGCGCTCCGGCTGCGTACGGTGCAGGTGTACAGCGCCGCCGATGCGGATTCTCTGCCGGTCAGGCTGGCCGACGAGGCGATCCTCATCGGCCCGGCGGCGGCGAAGAAATCCTACCTGGACATTGAAGCCGTGATCGCTGCGGCGAAGGCGGCCAGGGTCGATGCGGTGCATCCCGGCTATGGCTTCCTTGCCGAGAACGCCGACTTCGCCGATGCCGTCGTTGCGGCCGGTATGAAATTCGTCGGCCCGTCGGGAGCTTCGATCCGGCTGCTCGGCGACAAGGTCGCCGCCCGGGCCGAAGCCGAGAAAGCCGGCGTTCCGACCGTGCCCGGCAGCGGCGGGCGTATCGCGGATGTCGAGGAGGCGGCTGCGATCGCGGCGCGCATCGGTTTCCCGGTGATGATCAAGGCAGCTGCCGGCGGCGGTGGTCGTGGCATACGTGTCGCTGCCGACCTCGACGAATTCACGCGCCAGTTTCCGCAGGCTTCAGCGGAAGCCGCTGCGGCCTTCGGCGATGGCGGGCTGTACATTGAAAAGGCCGTGCCGGCGGCGCGTCACGTCGAGGTGCAAATCCTCGGCGACGGCAAAAATTTCGTGCACTGCTTCGAGCGTGAATGTTCGTTGCAGCGCCGCCGCCAGAAGGTCTGGGAAGAGGCACCCGCAGTCGGTCTGCCCGCAACCGTGCGCCGCAAGCTCTGCGACAGCGCCGTCGCCCTGGCGCGCTCGGTCGGTTACAGCGGCGCCGGGACGGTGGAATATCTTTATGACGAGGCCAGCCAGGCGTTCTATTTCCTCGAAGTGAACACCCGCATCCAGGTCGAGCATCCGGTCACCGAGATGATCACCGGCATCGACCTGGTGCAGGAGATGCTGCGCATCGCGGGCGGCGAGCCGCTGTCGCTGCGGCAGGAAGACATCTCCATCCACGGCCATGCCATCGAATGCCGCATCAACGCCGAGGATCCGGCCAGGAACTTCATGCCCTGGCCGGGCGTGGTCTCGAAGCTGGTCGTGCCCGGCGGCGACGGCGTGCGCTTCGATACGATGCTTTTCGACGGCTATGCCGTGCCGCCCTTCTACGACTCGCTGCTGGGCAAGCTGGTGGTGCATGGCGCCGACCGCGCCGATTGCCTGGCGAAGCTCGGCGACGCGCTGCGATCGCTGCAGATCGAGGGCATTCCGACCACCATCCCGCTGCATATGGCACTGGCCGCCGATGCCAATGTCGCGGCCGGCAGGTTCCACACCCGTTTCCTCGAAGGCTGGCTCGACACCGAGTTCCAGGCCCAGGCCGACAGTGCGAAGGAGGCTGCGCAATGAGCAACCGCTACTCGTTCGGCGGTGACGAGCATCTCTTCGTCGAATGCGATGAGAGCATGTCGCTGGAGGCGTTCTTCAAGAGCCTGTCGATGACCAGCGCCATCCGCGACAGCGGCATCAAAGGCGTCACCGAAATCTGCCCGGCCAACGCGTCGTTCCAGATCAAGTTCGATCCGGACGTCATCAAGCCGGACGACATCCTGGCCGAGATCCAGGCGATCGAGAAGGCGACGACCAGGGCCGAGCCGGTGATCGACACGCGCATCATCGAGATTCCCGTCTTCTACGAGGATCCGTGGACGCACGAGACGCTGATGCGTTTCCGTGAACGCCATCAGGATCCGCAGGCGACCGATCTCGAATATGCCGCCCGCATCAACAATCTCGGCGGTGTCAGCGATTTCATCGCCGCTCACAGCGGCGCGCCATGGTTCGTCTCGATGGTCGGTTTCGTCGCCGGCCTGCCGTTCATGTATCAGATGGTCGACCGGCCGCGGCAGCTTCAGGTGCCCAAATACCTGCGCCCGCGCACCGACACGCCGAAGCTGACCGTCGGCCATGGCGGCTGCTTCTCCTGCATCTATTCGGTGCGTGGCGCCGGCGGCTACCAGATGTTCGGCATCACGCCGATGCCGATCTTCGATCCCGAGCAGAAGACGAGCTACCTCAGGGATTTCATGGTGTTCTTCCGCCCGGGCGACATCGTGAAATTCCGACCGATCGGTCGTGACGAGCATGACGCTATCGAAGGTGATGTGAAGGCGGGGCGCTTCGTGCCGGTGATGCGCGACGTCACCTTCGACCTGCGCGAATTCCGCAAGGACATCGACGGTTACAACGCCAGACTGGAGGGCGAGGTCCATGGTCGTTAGCGTCATCAATCCGGGTCTCGCCACCACGGTCCAGGACCTCGGCCGGCCCGGCTATTTTCATCTCGGCATTCCGATCGGTGGCGCCATGGATCGCATGGCGCTGCGCGCCGCCAACCTTCTGGTCGGCAATGACGAGGGTGCTGCATGCCTCGAAGCCGTGTTCATGGGGCCGGAACTCGAATTCAGCGAGGACGCGACAGTCGCCGTCACCGGCGCGGAGATGCCGATCAAGATCGATGGCATCGTGCAGCCGTCCTGGACCGCGCTCAAGGTCAGGGCAGGCGGGAAGCTGAGCTTCGGTTTCCTCAAGAAAGGCGCGCGCATCTATGTGGCGATCGCCGGCGGCATCGACGTGCCGGAAGCGCTCGGCAGCCGCTCGACCTATGTCATCGGTGCGCTCGGCGGCTTCAAGGGGCGGGCGATCGCCAAGGGCGATGAACTGCCCGTCGGGCGGCCCGGGGCGACGAAGGAAGGCAAAACTTTGCCGGAAGGGCTGCGGCGGCCATCCGCGTCGCCGGCCGAGCTGCGCGTGCTGCCGGGGCTCTATGCGCATAGGTTGCAGGAGGAGTCGGCTGCCGGTTTCTTCGAGGACCAATGGAAGGTCGCGTCCGAAGCCGATCGCATGGGCTATCGTTTCAAGGGCGGCAGGCCCTTGGCGTTCGTCGACCGCGAACCGCCCTTCGGCGCCGGCTCCGATCCTTCCAACATCGTCGACAGCTGCTACCCCTACGGCTCCATCCAGGTGCCGAGCGGCAGCGAGCCGATCATCCTGCATCGGGATGCGGTGTCTGGCGGCGGCTACTTCATGCTGGGCACGGTGATTTCCGCCGACATGGACCTGATCGGCCAGATGCAGCCCAACACGCCCACGACCTTCATCAAGGTCGAGATGGCCGAGGCGTTGCGCGCACGCACTGAGCGGGCAGCGCTGCTCGATCGGATGAGGGAGGCGCTGGCCTAGAGCAATTCCGGGAAAAGCGCGCGCGGTTTTCCGTCCGGAACTGCGTCGAAACAAGGCGAGGGTGGACGGCCAAACAGTCAGTCATAACCAAAAAAGAGAAGGGGAAATACCATGGCTGGAAAGCTATCGGCTGATGAAGCCGACACACTGGACTATTCGAACGTTGCCGTACCGCCCAACGCCCGCATGCCGAAGATGGCGTTGACGATGGCGTGGTGGGCCGTCTGCAGCGCCGTCTTCTACATCGTGGTCGGCGCCGCGCTGGCGCTCGGCTTCGGCACCTGGAACGCGATCATCGGCATGGTGCTGTCGGTGGTCGCCTATGGGCTCATCAACGCGGTGCTGAGCAGGTTCGCCATCAAGACCGGGCTGTCCGTCGCCCTGTTCTCGCGCGTTCTCTTTGGCAATGTCGGCGCAGGCCTGGCGACATTGATCTTCTGCGCCACCGCCATCTACTACGCCGTCTTCGAGGGATCGGTGATCGCGGTCGGCATCAACAACATCTTTCCGTCGATCTCCTATCCGATCGCTGCCCTGATCGTCGTGCTCTATTCGGTGCCGCTGATCTTCGGCAGCATCCAGACATGGCTCGACAAGTTCAACGGCGTGCTGCTGCCGTTCTATATACTGGGCCTTGTGCTCGCCGTGGTGCTGGCGATCAGCCAGTATGGCTACAGCGACAAGTGGCTCAATCTCGGCCCGGCCGGCGGCGAGCCGGCATTGGGCTGGCTGTCCTGCTTCGTGTATTACATGGGCGTGTGGGTGCTGATGATGTTCACCTTCGACTACGCCCGTTTCGGCCGCCAGGAAGACGCCGGCTACCACGCCTACTTCAACTTCGGCATGCCTTTCTATGTCATGGTGTTTCTGGTCAGCGGCCTGTTCGGCATGTTCATGGTCGGCACGGTGCCGGATCTCGGCGCGGTCACCGAAGTCTCGGTGCTGCTGGCGCTCCTGAAGATCATGGGCATCGGCGGCCTGCTCTTCGTCTGGGTCACGCAGACCCGCATCAACACGGCGAACTACTACCTCGCCGCCGTCAACCTCGAGGCGCTGGTGCAGCTGTTCGGCAAGCCGCCCTTCGGCCGCATCGGCTGGGCCATCGTGGTCGGCGCGATCGTCTATCTGCTGATGCTGATCGACGTGTTCAGCTATCTGCTGCAGGCGCTCGCCTATCAGGGCATCTTCGTCGTCGCCTGGGTGGCGGTCGCCATGGCCCACATCTTCTCCAGCCGCTACGAGCAGCTTGTCGGCAGCACCATCGAATACCGTTCGAGCCACGTGCCGGCTTTCAATCCGCTCGGCATCATCGCCTGGTTCGCGGCAGCGGCCGTCGGCATCGCCCTGCACCTGTGGGGTGGTGCCTACACGGAGCTATCGGCGCCGGCCACCGCAGTCGTCGGCTTCTGCATCTATGCACTCGGCCTGAACAGCGCCAAGCGCGAGTGGTTCCTCACCGCCGCATGACACCCAGGCCTCGCGCCCTGCCAGGGGCGCGAGGCTTTACCGAGAACTCAAAGCGAGAAAGGACAGGTTCCATGGCTTCCCAGGCTGGTATCTCCACATTGCTGCAGCGTTTCGCCGGCGAGACGTCGCTGTTGCAAAAAGCTGCCGTCGTCTTTGCCGGTTCGCTCCTGCTTTGGGCATCGGCAAAGGTCCAGATCCCCTTCTATCCCGTGCCGCTGACCATGCAGACCTTCGCGGTGCTCGCCATCGGCGCAGCACTCGGCTGGCGGCTCGGGCTTGCCACCGTTCTGCTCTATCTGGCGGAAGGCGCGGCGGGTTTGCCGGTCTTTGCCGGCACGCCGGAGAAGGGCATCGGTCTTGCCTATATGATGGGGCCGACCGGCGGTTATCTGCTGGGCTACCTGCCTGCCGCCGCCGTCTGCGGCTGGCTGGCCGAACGCGGCTGGGATCGCAGCGTCGCGCTCACCGCGCTGGCGATGCTGGCCGGCACCGTCGCGATCTATCTGCCGGGCCTGCTCTGGCTCGGCGCGATCGTCGGCTGGGACAAGCCGGTGCTGGCGTGGGGGCTGACCCCGTTCCTGCTCGGCGACCTGCTGAAGTTCTCCTTGGCGTCGGCGGCACTTCCGCTGGTCTGGCGCCTCGTCGGCAAGAAGGGCTGATTTGTATTCCTCCCCCCGATGCGGACCGCGTCGGTTCGAGAGGCCGGCAGGGCGGGAGCTGCACCAAGGCGCGATGGGGGCATCGCGCCAGCGTGGCGACCCGCCCTGTAGGCTCCCTGAAGTGCCTGCGTTCTCCGTCATGCAGCGAGGCAGGGCAGAGAGCAGTTCGCGCAGGTCTCATCCGTTTCCCGCGCTCGCATGCCAGACCGGCGTGAAGCCGGCGGTGAGCGCGGCAACCGCTGTTGGAGGGGTGATCAGCGCGACTGACGCGCCGCCCCTGGTTGCCGCGCTCATGCTGGCCGGCCTGTCGTAGCCGGCAAAGCTCCAGCCCAGCAGTCCGCCGCCCCGCAGGGCAAAAGGCTTGCCGCCGATGTCGACCATCGTGCCATCCGGCAGCCGCGCGATCTCCTCGGCCCGGATCGAAGGCAAGGGCTTGCGCGAGGAGGCGAAACGCTCCTTGTGCAGCCGAGCGTCCAGCTGCGGCGCGCGCGGCTCGGCGATGCCGAAGGCCTTGCCGAAACAGCCGAGGAATTCGCTCGCCCGCGCCCGCTGGCAGAAGAAGCAGGGCCGGTGCCCGGCGGCGAGCGCGGTCGGCTCGTCGAGGAAGAACAGCTCGGTCCAGCCGGCCTTGCCACCTGGCCGGTTGCGCCCCATCGGTTCGCGCCTGCGGCCCTGGTAGTCGCAGACGCAGATGATCCAGGCCGGCAGCGCCCAGCGTTTCTTCAGCAGCGTCTTTGTTTCCGGGTCATGGAGGATGCCGCGATTGCCGGTGAACAGCCCGCGCTCTGCCACGGCGTGGATGGCTCCATAGGGATCGACGCGGTTCTGCAGTGGCATAGGCTTTTTCCGTTGCTGTCCGGCACCGGCGCTTGGCCGCTGCTTCGTTGCCATGATACGCAATCGCCAGCGCAATTTATGTCAGGATGGTCATGCGGGTTCTTGTCGTCGAGAATTATCAGGGCACGGATCTCGGCAATGTCGGGGCGGCACTCAACGAAGCCAATGCCGAACTCGATGTCCGCCGGGCCTATCTTGGCGACGAACTGCCGAAGGATGCCAGCGAACATGACGCGCTGGTGATGTTCGGCGGCGGCCAGAATGCGCTTGCCGACGACAGCCATCCCTATTTCCCCGAATTGCTCGACCTCATCCGCGACTTCGCCCACAAGGACCGCTCGGTGCTCGGCATCTGCCTCGGCAGCCAGCTGGTGGCGCGCGCCTTCGGCGGCATCAACCAGGTCGGCGGCGCCTCCGAGTTCGGCTGGCATGGCGTGACCCTGACCGACGAGGCCAAGGCCGACGCGGTTCTCGGTGCCATGCCGGTGGCTTTCCCGATCTTCCAGTGGCACGACGATACTTTCACCCTGCCGCCCGGCGCTGTGCGGCTGGCCTCGAGCATGGTTGCCGAAAACCAGGCCTTCCGTCTCGGCCGCGCCGTCTATGCCTTCCAGTTCCATTTCGAGGCCGACACACCGGTGGTCAATTACTGGACCACGACCTTCGCTGATACGGTGACGGCGCGCTGGCCCGACTGGCCAGAGCGGCTGCCCGCCGAGGCTGCCCGCAATGCCGCGCTTGCCGACCAGTCGGGTCTTGCGATCGCAAGGGCCTGGGTGGCGACGATCTGAGCGCTGGGAATGTCGAAGAGCTGGGAAGAGGTGTGCGCGGCTGCATGGTAAGCTCAACTCATGACTGGCAGACGATGCCTCGGCTGTTCATGAGGGGCAAACTACCGTCTTCTCGTCGGTAGAGAACGGAAACGGCAGCGAGGAGCCAAGCGACCCCGAGAGCAGGTGCCATGGTATTTCTGTCTTTCTTGTTGGCTTCAACGGCGTTGATATCGACTGCTGCTATCGTGGTAGCCGGATGGATGCCGTTCCCACCGCTTGCCATATGGGTGTTGAGGATGATCGTGTTCCTGGTGGCGGGAATGACGATCTATGCCGGATGGCAGGTGCAGTAGCGCTTTCTGCAACTTTGGAAGCTCTTCGCGTATCAGGCTCACAACCGGAAGAAGGCTGTCTGGCAGCGCGCCAACTCCGATGGCCTCGTCAGATGACCGCGATCGCGTCGACCTCTATGAGATAGCCCGGCGACATGATCGCCACTCCGACCACCACGTTCGCCGGCTTGTGGTCTCCGAACAGCGAGATCTGCGCTTCCTCGATGATCGGAACATGTGCGTCGCGGTCATAGTCGACGATGTAGATGGTGATCTTGCAGACCTGTTCGGGCCTTGCGCCCGCCGCCCTGAGTGCCCGGCCGAGATTGCCGAAAGCTAGGCGTGCCTGCGCCGCAAAATCGCCGTGCCCGACCAGCTTGCCGTCCCTGCCTTCGGGCTGCTGGCCGGAGATGAACACCATCCTGGATCCCGTCGCGATGACAACCTGCGTGTAGATCTCCGGAACGGGCAGGTCGTCCGGATTGATGAGTTCGAGGGACATGGACGATCTCCTGTCTTGTTCGACTGAAACGGATATTGTGATCACCGTGTCGCTGGCCTGCGGTACGGTGGTAAAGCGTCGGCGACGGCGCAACAAGAACGAGCCCAAAGGCTGGCTGGCAGCCGCTCAAGGTCCGGTTTTCACGGAGTTGGTGACGGCCACCCGGGGCACCCTCACGCGATCAGGCTAGGCCAACTGCCTTTCCTTGTCCCGCCGTTCCATGTCCCGCCTTTCGAGTTCCGCGTAGAGCCCTTCCCATCGCTGCGCATTGGCGTCGGCCTCGCAGGCATACATGAAGAGCGTGAGCAGGGTGGCTGTTGCATACCAGGGAATGCGAAATCCCAGGTATCCGGAGACGACATCCAGGATCGCCGGGATCAGCAGCGTCGCGCTCATGATCCGCAGGACGTTTTTTGCATTCAGGATCGTGTTTTCGAAAGTCATTGTTCTCCCCCAGTTTTGTGGCGGAGGTTAACCAAACGTAAGGTGCCCTGACAAGGACGCGTTCGGGGTGGTGTGGCGGACTGGGAAATGGCTATGCTGGCGACAGCCGTTGAAGCTCAATTGGCCGGAAATGCTGGGAGCAGGTCGCTTAGAGACGAAGGAGAAGCTTCTGCGATACTCGCCGGACGGCAGAGGCCTCTATAGCCCAAAGGGGCCTTTCATTCGATCAGCACTTCGTCGCGACCGTCCCCCAGCCGTCATATCGCAAATTGAAACGCGTTGCGATTTCCAACGCAGTCACAGTCAGGCGATCGATTGTGGAAGGCAGGGTGTCCGACTGCACCGACAAGTCTATAGCTGTTTCGCCGTCTGGCATCTGCACAGACTGGACGACAGTGAAGCCTAGATTCGCAGAACTTTCGGAAAGCTCCAATGTTCCCGACTTTGAGCCAACGAAACGAAGGTCGATTGAGCGAATTGCAGAAGCGCAATCCCCATTGCGGTGCAGGTTGGTGAGCACATCAGCGTCAGCCGCTCGCTCAGCGTTCAGCCGAGTCTCATTCACCCCGATAGGGTCGAGAATTGTCGCCAGAACTAAACCGACCAGAATACCTTGGAGCATTCTTTGCAGTAGAATGCCTTGAGTATAGGTGCAACGCTCGAATGTTGCCGAACCTGGCGCTGGTAGACACGCAGCGCACAAAACCAAGGTTGAGATCGAACGGCAAGTTGCTGTGCCAGACATTGGAAACCATGGCTTCGAGCCATGGCCAGCAGCCAGCCCATTTTCCCGAAGTCCCCATGAGAGCTTATCCAGGCGCTACAGAGCAAAGGCAAACTACGGGTTCGCGCCGCGTTTCGCTGCCTCCAGCAGGCGATCAAACCTGATGCGAGTCTTGCCTTGTCCGAGCTCTTCTCGATACGAGGCAGCGCTGCTGCGATGAACATTTTTCGGAACGGCGGGCCCGACCTTCGAAAGCTCAAACGACACGACGTCGCGGCTGTCTATGAGGACGGTATAAAAGTCCTCGAACTGGTCAGGAATCTCGGAAACGAGATGATGCAGGTTGCCTGCGACGCCAATGTTCCCGAGTGCATCCAGTATCCGTCGATCTCGTTCGATGGCAGCCGAGAGCAGTGTGCCTTCGGTGGAATATCGATCACGGAGGTAGCGCTTCGTCATCAGGTCGCCAGCCTCATCAAGCCGAATTTCGTTGCACAACACCTGTCGGCCGGAACGCGATACAGGCGTTCCTCAGCTTACGGCACCGCCGTTATCAGCAGGAAGATCACGAAGATGCCCAGATGCACCGCGCCTTGCAGCACGGTGGTGCGTCCGGTGCCGAGCGTGATGGTGCTGACGAACAGCGTCAGCAGCAGAAGCACCATGGCGGCGGGGCTGAGGCCGAGCATCAGCTTGCGATCGGTCAGCACGGCGACTGCCGCCACGACCGGGATCGTCATGCCGATGCTGGCGAGCGCCGAACCGAGCACCAGGTTCACGCTGTTCTGCAGTCGGTTCAGAAGTGCTGCGCGAACCGAGGCGATGCCTTCGGGCAAAAGCACCAGCGTCGCGATGATGACGCCGACGACGGCCTGGGGAAGGCCGGCTGCCGCGACGAGGTTCTCCAGCGGGTGCGACAGCACCTTCGCCAGCAGGATGACGACAAGCAGGGAAAGCGGAAGCATCACCGCGCTCACCAGGGTCACCCTGGATGTCGGCGGTTCGAGCGGAGCCTCGTCGGGATCCTGCCCGCCGACCGGCACGTCCATGAAATAGTCGCGATGCTTGATCGTCTGGATGAAGACGAAGACGGCGTAGAGGGCCAGCAGCACCAGGCTGACCACCAGCAGCTGGACGGGCGAGAACTGCTGCGGTCCACCCGCCGAGACGAAGTTCGGCAGCACCAGCACGCTGATCGCCAGGGTTCCGAGCACGGCAAGCGAGGCAGAGGCCGCGTTGAGCTGGAAGGTCTGCTCATAATGGCGCCGGCCGCCAAACACCAGGCACAGTCCGATCACGCAGTTGAGCACAATCATCAGCGCCGAAAAGACCGTGTCGCGGGCGACGGACTCGCTGCCTTCCGAACCGGCCAGCATGATGGAGACGATCAGCCCGACCTCCAGGATCGTCACGCATACGGCAAGAATGATCGAGCCCATCGGTTCGCCGACCCTGAGCGCCAGGATTTCCGCATGGTGCACGGACGCGAAGATCGAAGCACCGAGGGCGATCGATGCAAGGATGATGACCAGGATCGAGTCGTCTGAAATCAGCCCGAGATATTTCAGGGCAACCAGCACAAGCGCCGCCGCCGGCGCTGCCCAGGTCCAGAGCGGTATCGTCGTGTGGTGATCGAGAGCCATGTGTTCCCTAAGCGCCGGAGATCATTGCGGTCCTGGCTGCGAAGGTAGAGGAACTGTGTCGCCCTGTACATTCGCACCGGGCGACCATGGTGCAAAAGTACGGCAGCCCTGCGGATGGCCGGCTGGCATTGGAGAAATGGGTGCGGGACTATCGTCCTCTGGCGCGGGCAAGCGCCCCGATGCTGGTCGAGATGTCCCGGACGACCGATTTGGTGGCTTCCAGCTCTGCCCGGCCGAACGAGGCCAGCAATTCCGCGGTATCGGCGGCAAGTTTCTCGGTGAATTTCGAGACCATCGCCATGCCTTCGGTGGTGACGAAAAGCTGTTTGACGCGACGGTCGCTGTCATCCTCGAAACGCCGGATCAGTCCCCTGATCTCGAGCCTTCTGGCCAGGCGCGCAAAGGTTGGGGTTTCGATCCGCAACTGGTCCGCCAGCATCTTCTGGCTGTTGGCGCCGCCATGCGCGACCCGGTACAGGGTTGCGCCCTCTTCCAGTGACAGGCCGGTACCTTGCAGCGCGATCTCGTAGATGTCTTGCAGGCGCCTGACGATCTCCCCCATGTCCTCGAAAATTGCGATCGGGCTTTCCTGTTCTTCCATTGTCGACCTGTCCGCATATCACCCATTGAAGTCACGGCACCCCGATAGCCTCCGGGCAGGCCTGGAAGAAAAGACGATCGCTCCGTGACGAATGGGGACGGACAATGTCCATCGCTGCTCCACTGATCGATCATCCGTTTCCATTGGTGGTGGTGACCTCGCCGGAGTTCCCGATCCGGCAAACGAAAAATGCAGGCAGGGAAAGGGAGTTCCCGCAACACGGAAATGTTACATCCAGATTCGCCTGCAACTCTCCAGCGCGTGCCTTGCAGCCAAAACTGAACCGCGACCGACAGGGGTGGCGGCCGCGGTTCAGCTGGATCATCGATAAATGTCGTCAGCGCCGAAAGGTCGAGCTGAAACCGCTCGTGGGACGACGGCATCCGGATGTCCCAACCTGCTGTGTCGATCGGCCTGCAAGGATGTCAGAAAGGGGTGAGGCCGAGGGCTTTCGAGGAAATCGGCCGGGGCAGTCCAGGCCGATCTCAGGAGGTTTCTTACCTCGATAAAAAGAGCGAATGACTGGAGGTCAAACCGGCACCCGCTAAAGGAGGAAGATCCTAGAAGTCGCGCTGGAAGCGGAGGAGGCCGCCGACGCTGCTCTTCTTGTCTGTCGTGGTCCAATCACCGAGCCAGTCGGCATCGCCGCGCTTGCCTTCGTTGAGGTAGTCGACTTCGGCCGTGACGGTGAAGCCCTGAACCACCTGGTAGGCGACGTTGGCGGCTATGCCCAGGTTCTTCTGCTCGTCATAGGAAGCCTGGAGGTTGAACGTGGTCTTCTCGTTGAACTTGTAGCTGCCGCCACCCCAGAAGGCCCAGTTGCCGCCCCATGGCTTGTAGAAGGTACGGGCAGCATTGTCGTCCGTGCCGTAGCCGCCCATGACCCAGAGCGCGATCTGGTCGGTGGCGTTCACGTCGAGGCGAACCTTGCCGGCCCACTCTTCCCAGCTCGGATTGTAGGCGACGACACCGGTGATGCCGCCCCAGCCCTGGCTGTACTTGGCGCCGACCACGACGTTCGGGGCGTAGCTGTCGATGGTGTTGTCGACGATGCCCGGAACCCAGTTGCCTGCTCCATCCTTGACGAAGGTGTCGTAGCTGCCCGAGCCCTGTTCCAGCGAGACGATCGCCGAGAAGCCGTTGCCGGCGTCGAAGGTGTAGCTGATCAGGTTGGTGTCGAACTCGCCGTAAGGAACGATCGTATCCTGGATGACGTTGCCGGCATAACCGATGAAGGTGTCGTAGGCCGACTCGTCCTTGCCGACGCGCAGGCCGCCGAGCTGGATCCAGGCGAAGTTCAGCGAGACGTTCTTGTTGCGGGCGTCGGCATTGTCATTGCTGTTGCCGAACTGGAAACGGGTCTCTGTATAGGTCTTCAACGTGCCGAGTTCGGTCTCCTGACCGGTCCAGGTCTTCAGCGCGAAGCGGGTGTTCTTGCCCCAGGTATCCTGTTCCTTGCCATTGAGGCGGTCGGTCGTCCTGGCACCGTCGAAGGTGCCGCGATCACCCAGGCTGGCATCGTAGCGGATGTAGCCGCCGACCCGCAGGCAGGTCTCGGTGCCCGGGATGTAGAAGTAGCCGGCGCCGTAGACGTCGCAGATCTTGACGTATTCAGCGGGTTCCGGCTCGGCGACGACGACCGCGTCAGCGGCACGTGCGCCGGAAACGGCAATCAAAGCCGCAGTCGAGCCTAAAAGAAGCGTTCTGATGTTCACTGTAATCCCCTATCGATACTGGGTTCCGAGTACGTACGATCAACCTCGCACCCTGAATATTTTTAAGCTCAAATGTCATTGAATGATATTACGCCGCGTCACTTAAGTTGTTGTGTAACCGGAGAGCAACGAGCAATCACATATTCGTGTTCTTGTTCGCACTTGTGCTTTCATATGAAACGATTTCAATTCTAATATGTCTTTCATATATCTGTTTTTAATGGGAAATTTGTTCCGTATATCGATTTTGATTCGTGTTTACTTTTAGTTGATCATCAAATGAAACGATTTCAAATAAATATAGTCAGCCTCCGAAACAGTTTCGATTTGCATGGGGGGAGGCTGCGGGCTGCAGTCAGCGGCGTGCAGAAGCATTGCTGGATGCGGTCGGTTGCCGATTCCCGTCACCAGAAACGCGCCTGGGAAAACCTTCCGCAACGTCCGCGTGGCAAATTTGGCACGCCGTCCGGATTCCGCTGTGGATGGCGCATTTCGCGCTTGGCCTGTGTCGGCACGATTTCCTAGAAGGCGGCGGCTGGCTTGCCGGCGCCGGTGTCCCACTGTGGCACAAGCGTCACACAAGCCGAAACAAGCATCGTCCAGACACGCAAATGTGCTGAAACCGCCTCGCCGAGTGTGAGTTTCAACACATTCGTAACCGGTCCTTTGCAGGACAATACAGAAGGCTCAACTTGAGATGACCTCCGTGAAAGCAGCGCTTCTGTCCTTCTTCATGCTGTCCGCAATCGTTGTGTGCGGCCTCGGCATCTACTCAGCCGACGCAGCCAACAACCACCTTGCCGTCGACGGCTACGGCGTCGTCTCCGCCTCGCACTGATCAGCCTTCCGGGCAGCCGGTCGAAAGCATGGCCGGTGGTGCGTCCAGGCCCTTCGGGTGCCTGGGTCGAGCCGTTGGCTTCCAACTGCAGCGCTTTTCTTCCTGAGAGTCTATGATGGTGCGGGCGCCGTTGAACGGCGCACCACCAGTTCCGGCTCCAGCCTCACACGGTTGTTTTCCAGCGGCCGGTGGTTCAGCCGCGCGAACAGCATTTGAGCGGCGATCGTTCCCTGCTGGACGCCCTCCGTCTTGATCGTGGTCAGGGGCGGCGTCAGCCATCGCGCGAACGGCAGGTCGTCGAACCCGACAATGGAAAGATCGTCCGGAACGCGGCGGCCAATCTCCTGCGCCGCGTTGAGCACGCCGATGGCAATCGTGTCGTTGCCCGCAAAAAGCGCGGTGATGTCCGGGCGACGCCGCAGCAGCGCGGTTGCCGCCGCATGGCCGCTCTCGGCGCTGAAGTCGCCTTCCTGCACCGCATCCTCGTCCAGCGAAAGCCCGTGGTCCTGCAGACTGCGTTCCAGCGCTCTCAATCGCGCATCGGTCGCCACGAAACCCCGTGAGGAGAAGGTTATGGCGCCGATGCGCTTGTGGCCGAGGCCGACGACATGGTCGACGGCGGCCTTGATCGCCCCGCGCGTGCTGAAGGTGACCGAGACCTCGGACGGGTGGCGCACCGAGCCGACGAGGACGACCGGGAAGTTCTTCTCGATGAGGGAGACCAGCGCTTCGTCGCCGGCGCGCGGATTGACGACGATCAGCCCGTCGATGCGCCGCGATTCCACCAAGTTGTCATAGGCCCCGCCTTTGCCATGGGCTTCCAGCCCTTCGACCAGGACATGGAAGCCCATTTCCCTGTTGGCCTTTTCGATGCCGTAGAGAACCTGCGGAATATACTGGTCGACCAGCAGGATCGAAGGATCCGAGACCACGAGGCCTATGGTTTCTGTCAGGCCGCTGACCAGCATGCGCCCGGCTGAATTGGGCTTGTAGCCGAGTTCCGCGGCGGCCTGCATCACGCGTTCGCGGGTTTCTTTGCTGAGAACCACGCTTTCCGAGCGGTTCAGCACTAGCGACACCGTCGCGCGCGATACGCCGGCGCGGCGCGCCACGTCATGACTGGTCACACGGGTGGAATTCATCTGCCGCCTCCGGGCGCTCGTGGCGCGCTGATTTTTCATCAGCGCATTCAGTCGCTTCGCCCGTGTCATGACCTACAACCGAAGTCTCGGCTTGACAACAGCGGGTTTTCGTCTTTATCCATTGCTAACACGTGTTAGGAATAGAAATTCATGGAGGCTAACACGTGTAATGATCGAATGGGTGGAGATCGTATGTCGGGACGTGCGAAGAGTATTTCGCTACGCCAGAGGCGGCGGAAGGAGGCCCTGGTCGGCTATCTGTTCGTGGCCCCGGCATTCCTTGGTTTCCTGATCTTCTACCTGTTGCCGACGCTTCGCGCCGTCGAGATCAGCCTGACTGACTGGAACCTGATGCGGGCGTCGAAATTCGTTGGGCTCGGCAACTATGCGACGCTGCTCTCGGACGCGAATTTCTGGCATTCGGCCAAGGTGACGTTCGCCTACGTCGTCTACAATATTCCGCTGCAGACCGTGCTCGGCCTGCTGTTGGCCGTGCTCTCGGACCGTCTGGCGCGAGCCGTCTGGCTGCGGGCGATCATCATCGCGCCCTATCTGATTTCCAATGTGGTCGCAGCACTGGTCTGGATGATGATGCTGGACCCGATCCTGGGTCTCGTGAACGCATTCCTCACCTTCTTCGGCGTCGGACCGCAGGGTTTCCTCGCCTCTCCGGATCAGGCGATGGTGTCGGTGGCCGCCATCTCCACCTGGCGGCACACGGGCCTGACGGCGCTGCTGTTCTATGCCGGCCTTCAGGCAATTCCCGCCCATCTCTACGAGGCTGCCAAGCTGGAGGGGGCGGGCGAGTGGACGATATTCCGGCGCATCACCCTGCCGCTGCTGCGCCCGGTGCTGGCGTTCGTGGTGGTGACCAGCCTCATCGGTTCGTTTCAGGTCTTCGACGTCGTCGCCGTCGCGACGGCCGGCGGGCCGTCCAATTCGACCCGCGTCATTCTCTGGTACATTTACGAGAACGCGTTCAAATTCAACAAGATGGGATACGCGTCGGCGATTTCCGTCGTGCTGTTTGTCACGCTGATCCTCATCACGCTGCTGCAGATGCGGGTGTTGCGGGCAGATCAGTCGGATCTGGATTGAGGCCCGCGATGAAGAAGCTCACCCCGCAGGCCGTCCTGGGTTATCCCGTCCTTGCCCTGTTCGTCTTCATATCCCTGCTGCCGCTGTGGATGGCACTCAAGATCGGTCTCACGTATCCGAACGATGTCTACACCAGCGCGTCAAGCCTGCTGCCCAGCGCCTACACGCCCGGAAACTTCCTGCGCGTGATGGGGCTGCCATCCACCATCGAGCTGTCGGCGTTCCGCGCCGCGCCGATCGACTTCATGCTGGCGCTGCGAAACAGCGTCATCTACACCGCGCTTACAGTCGCGGGGCAGATCTTCTTTTCGGCGCTTGCCGGCTACGCCTTTGCCCGCATGAATTTCCCGGGTCGCAACAAGCTGTTCTTCGCCTTCCTCGCCGCCACCATGATCCCAAGCGTGGTGCTGTTTATCCCGAACTTCGTTCTCATCAAGCAGCTCGGCCTGCTGAACAGCTTTGCCGGGCTGGTCGCTCCGACGATCCTGATGACGCCCTTCGCGGTGTTTTTCCTGCGCCAGTTCTTCCTGTCGGCGCCGAAGGAACTCGACGAGGCTGCGCGGCTCGAGGGCGCGTCCCAGTTCCAGATCTTCTGGCGCATCGCGCTGCCGATCCAGAAGGGGCCGATCGCCACCCTGGCGATCCTTTTGTCGATCAATTCCTGGAACGAGTTCTTCTGGCCCTTCCTGGTGGGGCGCGATCCCGGCGTTCGCGTCATGGCGGTCGCCCTGTCGGATTTCATGAGCCAGACCGGCAGGGGCAATCCCGACTGGAGCGGGCTGATGGCGGCGATCATGCTGTCGATCCTGCCCGTCATCGCCATGCTCATCATTTTCGGCCGGCAGATCGTGGAGTCGCTGCAGACGAGCGGCCTGAAATAGCCGGCCAGTCGTGAAGTCATAAAGTGGAGGAGAGACAATGAGAAGAAACCTGACAGGCGTTCTTGCCGCCGCAACCGCGTTGACCACGCTCGCATCCTCGTTTGCCCGGGCCGAGGAGGTGACCATCAACTATGCCATGTGGGACGCCAACCAGGCTCCCGTCTACCGCCAGTGCGCGGACAAGTTCGAGGCTGAAAATCCCGGCATCAAGATCAACATCAAGCAGGACAGCTGGGACAATTACTGGACCACGCTGAGCACGTCCTTCGTCGCCGGTACCGCGCCGGACGTGTTCGTCAACCATCTCAGCCGCTTCCCGGAATTCCTGGCGAACGGCGTGATGGATGACCTGACGGATCGCATCGCGGCCGACAAGGTCGACATGAAGGCCTATCTCGCCGGTCTCGCCGAAAGCTGGAACAAGGACGACCGGCAATACGGCTTGCCGAAGGACTGGGACACGATTGCCCTCATCTACAACAAGAAGATGGTTGCCGATGCCGGCATCAGCGAGGAAGAACTTCGGAACCTCACCTGGAACCCGAAAGACGGCGGTTCGCTCGAGAAGATCGTCGCGCGCCTCAGCGTGGATCAGAACGGCAAGCACGGCAATGAAGCCGGTTTCGACAAGTCCAGGGTTGCCGTCTATGGCTGGGCCACCAACACCGTCGATGGCTACGGCCAGACGCAATGGAGCTTCCTTGCCGTCTCCGACGGCTTCAAGCCGATCGATAAGCCGTGGGGCAAGCAGTATGGCTACGACAGCCCGGCGCTTGCCGATACGCTGACCTGGATACGCGACCTTGCCCTGAAGAAAGGCTACGCGCTCAGCCAGGAACAGACTGGCAGGCTGAACGCGACCGCGATCTTCGCCGCCGGCAAGGCCGCCATCGTCCCGGATGGCTCATGGAACATCTCCTCCTATCGCGACACCTCCAAGGCCGAGTTCGGCTTTGCGCCGCTGCCGCAGGGGCCGGAAGGCCGCCGCTCGATGTTCAACGGTCTGTCCGACAGCATCTGGTCCGGATCCCAGCACAAGGATGAAGCCTGGAAATGGGTGAAATATCTCGGTGGATCGGACTGCCAGACCATCGTGGGCAAATCCGGCGTCGTCTTCCCCGCGCGTCCCGAAGCAGCAAAGGCGGCCGAGGAAGCCCATAAGGCGAAGGGGCTGGATGTGTCGGCCTTCGTTCAGCTGGCAACACCGGAAACCACTTTCCCGTTCCCCATCTCGGATCGTGCCTCCGAGATTTCGGCGATCCTGACAACGGCCATCGAGAATGTCCTGCTTGGCAAGGGCGATCCGGCGGCCATCCTGAAGGAAGCCAATGACCAGGCGAACGGCATGCTCTAGCCAGAGCGTGATCCCGAAAAGTGGAACCCGGTTTTCGGAAAAGATCATGCGCCAACAACGAGCGTGATCCCGAAAAGTGGAACCCGGTTTTCGGATAAGATCATGCGCCAACAATGAGCGTGATCCCGAAAAGTGGAACCCGGTTTTCGGATAAGATCACGCTCCAACAATGAAACCGGACTGTTCCGGCGGGCGAGCCTCTCAGCTCCTGCTCCTGGCGCGTCTCTCCCCGCGGCAGGATTTTCCTCCGGCGTTTCTTCCCGGGCGCCGGAGGACCCTTCACAATCCCCTTCATCGTTCCGAGAACCCGCAATGCGACGCCCAAAAATCACTTTCATCGGAGCCGGCTCCACCGTTTTCATGAAGAACATCATCGGCGATGTGCTGTATCGCCCCGCGCTCAAGAACGCGGTGATCGCGCTGATGGACATCAATCCCGAGCGGCTGAAGGAAAGCGAGGTCGTCGCCGGCAAGCTCGTGCAGGCGCTTGGCGCCAATGCGAGCATTGAAACCCATTCCAATCAGCGCAAGGCATTGGAAGGGGCGGATTTCGTCGTCGTCGCCTTCCAGATCGGCGGCTACGAACCTTGCACGGTGACCGATTTCGAGGTCCCCAAGCAGTTCGGCCTGCGCCAGACCATCGCCGATACGCTCGGCGTCGGCGGCATCATGCGCGGCCTGCGCACCGTGCCGCATCTGTGGGCCATCTGCGAGGACATGCTTCAGGTCTGCCCCAAGGCAATCCTGCTGCAATATGTGAACCCGATGGCGATCAACACCTGGGCGATCGCCGAGAAATATCCTTCGATCCGGCAGGTGGGACTGTGCCATTCCGTTCAGGGCACCGCCTACGAGCTGTCGCGCGATCTCGATATCCCGGTTTCGGAAATCCGCTACCGCGCCGCCGGCATCAATCACATGGCGTTCTTCCTCACCTTCGAGCATCGCCAGGTGGACGGCAGCTATCGCAACCTCTATCCCGACCTGGTGCGGGGCTATCGCGAAGGGCGCTTCCCGAAACCAAGTCACTGGAATCCACGCTGCCCGAACAGGGTCCGCTATGAAATGCTGACGCGGCTCGGCTATTTCGTCACCGAAAGCTCGGAGCACTTCGCGGAATATACGCCCTACTTCATCAAGGAGGGCCGTGCCGACCTCATCGAGAAATTCGGCATTCCGCTCGATGAATACCCGAAACGCTGCGTCGAGCAGCTCGCCCGCTGGAAGGAAGAATCCAGGACGCTGACCGGCGCCGGCACGATCGACATCAAGGAGAGCCACGAATATGCCTCTTCGATCATGAATTCGGTCTGGACCGGCGAGCCGTCGATCATCTACGGCAACCAGCGCAACAACGGCTCGATCACCTCGCTGCCGGCCAATTGCGTGGCGGAAGTGCCTTGCCTCGTCGATGCAAATGGCATCCAGCCAACCGTCGTCGGCGAGCTGCCGCCGCAACTGACGGCGCTCATCCGCACCAACATCAACGTCCAGGAACTCACCGTTCGGGCGCTGACCACCGAAAACCGCGACCATATCTACCATGCGGCGATGATGGATCCGCACACCGCAGCCGAGCTCGATCTCGACCAGATCTGGAACCTCGTCGACAGGCTGATCGCGGCACATGGCGATTGGCTGCCCACATGGGTGCGCGGCTGAACGCCAGCGGGATGGCGGGCAATTGGCAAGATAACGGGAGCAGCAGTTCGACCCCATGACTTTTCTCAGGATCGATCACGTCACCAAACAGTTCGGCTCCCTCCAGGTGGTCAAGGGAGTGTCGATCGAGGCGGAAAAGGGCGAGTTCGTCGTCTTCGTCGGTCCCTCGGGTTGCGGCAAGTCGACCCTGCTGCGCATGATCGCCGGCCTTGAAGAGACCAGCGAGGGCTCGATCTCGATCGACGATGAGGATCTGACCCATGCCGATCCGGCCGATCGCCATGTCGCGATGGTGTTTCAGTCCTACGCGCTCTTCCCGCACATGTCGGTCTTCGACAACATCGCCTTCGGCATGCAGATCAACAAGGTGCCGAAGGCCGAGATCAAGGCACGTGTCGCGGAAGCCGCCCGAATCCTGCAGATCGAACCGCTGCTCGACCGCAGGCCCAGGCAACTCTCCGGCGGCCAGCGCCAGCGCGTCGCCATCGGCCGCGCCATCGTGCGCAAGCCCAAGATCTTCCTGTTCGACGAGCCCCTCTCCAATCTGGACGCCGAGCTTCGCACCCAGATGCGTGTCGAGATCGCCAAGATCCATCGCGAAATCGGGGCGACGATGATCTACGTCACCCACGATCAGGTCGAGGCCATGACGCTGGCGGACAGGATTGTCGTCCTGCGTGGCGGGCTGGTGGAACAGATCGGCACGCCCATCGATCTCTACGACAATCCGGCCAATCTTTTCGTCGCCGGCTTCATCGGCAGTCCGCGAATGACCCTGTTGTCGGGAACGGTTGAAAGCTCCTCGACGCATGGCATTCGGGTCGCGTGTCCGGCCTTGTCCCGGCCGCAGTCCATTGCCGGACCCTTTGCGCGGTTGCCGGAAGCAGGCAGTCCGGTCACGCTCGGCCTGCGTCCGGAAGCCATCAGGATCGATGGCGCCAATCCGGTGTTCAGTGCCAGGGTGGAAATCACCGAAAATCTGGGCGGCTCCACGCTCATATACGCCGTGACCCAGGACGGCACCGCGCTGATCGTGCCGGCGCAGGAGCGCACGTCGGTTCGTTCCGGCGATAGCTTGCCGCTGGCGTTTTCCACAGCCCCGCACGTGTTCGATGCCGAGGGAAAGAACCTGCGTTTGCCTTAGGTGGAGACTGTTCCGCGCAGGCGTCCTCCCGTCTTCCGCTCGATCCCCTGTTGACAAAAAGCCTGCTTGAGGTTCACCCTTGAGGCTCACCAGGGGGGTCCCGACAAGGGGCTGAGATACTGCTGAACGCGCAGTGACCCGTTGAACCTGATCCAGTTCATACTGGCGTAGGGACGGTGGGAACGCTTCGCGGGCCGGCAGTTTCGGTTTTGGTTATCGGGCAGGATGCCCGTATTCCCTTCAGCAAGGCGTCGCTTCCTCCTCACTGCGTGAACTGGGTCTCCGTCACTCGAGGAGGCTCGCTCATGAATATCCACACCCCGACCGTCACCGTTGGCGAATTGCCGGCATCGCGCAAGGTCTACAAACCGGGCGTCATCCATCCGAGCCTGCGCGTGCCGATGCGTGAGATTTCCGTGCATCCGACCGCCGGCGAACCTCCGGTCACGGTCTATGATTCGTCGGGCCCCTACACCGACACCAGCGTGCAGACCGACATCGAACGCGGCCTGCCGCGCTTGCGGCAAGAATGGGTCGTCGCGCGCGGCGATGTCGAGCGTTACGAGGGCCGGCTGGTCAAGCCGGAGGACAATGGCTTCGTCTCCGGCGAGCGGCTGACGCCGGAATTCCCGGTGCGCAACCAGCCGTTCCGGGCCAAGGGCGGGCGCGCGGTCACCCAGCTTGCCTATGCACGCGCCGGCATCATCACGCCGGAAATGGAATTCATCGCCATCCGCGAGAATCTCGGCCGCCAGGCGGTGCACACCAGACTGCAGCGCGACGGCGAAAGCTTCGGCGCGGCGGTCCCCGACTATGTCACGCCGGAATTCGTGCGCGACGAGGTGGCGCGCGGCCGCGCCATCATCCCGGCCAACATCAACCATCCGGAAGCCGAGCCGATGATCATCGGCCGCAATTTCCTGGTCAAGATCAACGCCAATATCGGCAATTCGGCCGTCACCTCGTCCATGGCCGAAGAGGTGGAAAAGATGGTCTGGGCGACCCGTTGGGGCGCCGACACGGTGATGGATCTTTCCACCGGCCGCAACATCCACAACATCCGCGACTGGATCCTGCGCAATTCGCCGGTGCCGATCGGCACCGTGCCGCTCTACCAGGCGCTGGAAAAGGTCGGCGGCGTTGCCGAGGAGCTCTCCTGGGAGGTGTTCCGCGACACGCTGATCGAACAGGCGGAGCAGGGGGTGGATTATTTCACCATCCATGCCGGCGTGCGGCTGCCCTACATCCCGCTTACCGTCGACCGCGTCACCGGCATCGTCAGCCGCGGCGGCTCGATCATGGCCAAGTGGTGTCTCTACCACCATAGGGAAAGCTTCCTCTACGTGCATTTCGAGGAGATCTGCGACATCTGCCGCGCCTATGACGTGTCGTTCTCGCTGGGCGACGGGCTTCGGCCCGGCTCCATCGCCGACGCCAACGACGCCGCGCAGTTCGCCGAGCTGGAGACACTGGGCGAGCTGACGCAGGTCGCCTGGGCCAAGGATTGCCAGGTGATGATCGAAGGCCCCGGCCACGTGCCGATGCACAAGATCAAGGAGAACATGGACAAGCAGCTCGCCGTCTGCGGCGAGGCGCCGTTCTACACGCTCGGGCCGCTCACCACCGACATCGCGCCGGGCTACGACCACATCACCAGCGGCATCGGCGCTGCCATGATCGGCTGGTTCGGCACCGCCATGCTCTGCTATGTCACGCCCAAGGAGCATCTCGGTCTGCCCGACCGCAATGACGTGAAGGTCGGCGTCATCACCTACAAGATCGCCGCCCACGCCGCCGATCTCGCCAAGGGCCATCCTGCAGCCAAGGTCAGGGATGATGCGCTGTCGCGCGCCCGCTTCGAGTTCCGCTGGGAAGACCAGTTTAACCTTTCGCTCGATCCGGAGACCGCGCGGGCCTTCCATGACGAGACCTTGCCCAAGGAGGCGCACAAGGTGGCGCATTTCTGCTCCATGTGCGGGCCGAAATTCTGCTCCATGCGCATCTCGCACGACATCCGCGCCGAGGCACAGAAGGAAGGCATGGCGGCGATGGCGGAAAAGTTCCGCGTCGGCGGCGATCTCTATTTGCCGCTCGATTCCGTCGACACCGTCGACGTGGCCGCTGCCGTCGAAGCAACGGAGGCGGGGGCCGACCAGCCATGAAAACGCTGGTCAAGGGAGCCGGCGTCGCCGGGCTGACGCTGGCCTTCGAGCTGGCGTCACGCGGCGCCGATGTCACCGTCATCGAAAAGCGGCATCGCCTTGCCGGCAGCGCCTCCTGGGCTGCCGGTGGCATGCTGGCGCCCTGGTGCGAGCGCGAGAGCGCGGAAGAGGCGGTCGTCACGCTGGGCCGCCTGGCCCTCGACTGGTGGGACACCGTGCTGCCGGGGCACGTCGTGCGCACCGGCACGCTGGTGGTGGCGCCGGCGCGCGATGCCGGCGAACTCGATCGTTTCGCGCGGCGCACGGCCGGTTTTTCGACAATCGGCGAAGAGGCCGTTGCCGCGCTCGAACCGGATCTCGCCGGCCGGTTCCGGCGCGGGCTGTTCTTTGCGGAGGAAGCGCATCTCGATCCGCGCCGTGCCTTGGCTACGCTCAAGGACAGGCTGGTCGGCATGGGCGTGCGCTTCGAGTTCGGCTACGGCGCGGTGCGGGTGCCGGAGACGGTCGACATCGAGGCCGACTGCACCGGCATCGCAGCAAGCGTTCCAGGCCTGCGCGGCGTGCGCGGCGAGATGCTTTTGCTGCATGCGCCGGATGTCTCGCTGGCGCGCCCGGTCCGGCTGCTGCATCCGCGCTTTCCTGTCTATGTCGTGCCGCGCGCCGACCATCTGTTCATGGTCGGCGCGACCATGATCGAAAGCGATGCCAGCGAGCCAGTCACCGCGCGTTCGATGATGGAGCTGCTCGGGGCCGCCTACGCGCTGCACCCGGCCTTCGGCGAGGCCGAGATAGTCGAGGCCGGCGTCGGCGTGCGCCCGGCCTTTGCCGACAACCTGCCGCGTGTCAGCCGTGAGGCAAACCAGGTCTCGATCAACGGCCTCTATCGCCACGGCTTCCTGCTGGCGCCGGCCATGGCAAGGCAGGCGGCCGAGCTGATCTTCAATCCGCAAAGGGAGCCCGCCCATGCGGCTCATCATTAACGGCGAGAGCCGCGAGGTCGACGCCGGTACGCTGGCTGGCCTGCTTACCGAACTCGACTACGAGGGCGGCTGGCTGGCGACCGCGCTCAACGGCGAAGTGGTGCCTGCCAGGGAGCGCGAGACCTGCCGGATCGCCGACGGCGACCGCATCGAAATCCTGTCGCCGATGAAGGGAGGGTGACGCCATGCTCGAACTTTACGGACAACAGTTCTCATCGCGCCTGCTGCTGGGCACAGCACTTTATCCGTCGCCGGCGGTCATGGCCGATGCGGTCAGGGCGGCGAAGACCGAGATCGTGACGGTGTCGTTGCGCCGTGAAAGCGCCGGCGGCAAGACAGGCGGACAGTTCTGGTCGCTGATCCAGTCGCTCGGCGTGCGCGTGCTGCCCAACACCGCCGGCTGCCATTCGGTGAAGGAGGCCGTCACCACGGCGCAGATGGCGCGCGAGGTCTTTGCCACCAACTGGATCAAGCTGGAGGTCATCGGCAATCACGACACTCTGCAGCCGGACGTGTTCGGCCTTGTCGAGGCGGCGCGGATCCTGAGCGAAGACGGCTTCGAGGTGTTTCCCTACACCACCGACGATCTGGTCGTGGCCGAGCGGCTGCTGGAGGCCGGTTGCAGATTGCTGATGCCGTGGTGCGCGCCGATCGGCTCGGCACGCGGGCCGCAGAATGTCGATGCGCTGCGCTCGCTGCGCGGCCACTTCCCGGAGGTGCCGCTGATCGTCGATGCCGGCATCGGTCGGCCATCGCACGCGGCCGCGGTCATGGAGCTCGGCTACGACGCCGTCCTGCTCAACACCGCCGTTGCCAGGGCGGGCGACCCGGTGGCGATGGCCGGCGCTTTCGGCCAGGCGATCGCGGCGGGGCGGGAAGCCTTCCGCGCCGGTCCGCTCGAACCGCGCGACATGGCCGTTCCCTCCACCCCCATCATCGGTATGGCAGCTTTCTCATGAAACTCGACCCGTTCTATCTCATCGTCGATTCTGCTGCCTGGATCGAGCGGCTGGTGCCGCTTGGCGTGAAGCTGGTGCAGCTGCGGGTCAAGGACACACCGGACGAGGCGCTGCGTGTGGAGATCCGTGTCGCCAGGGCGACATGCGAACGCCATGGCTGCCAACTCATCGTCAACGATTACTGGCAACTCGCCATCGACGAAGGCTGTGACTTCGTCCATCTCGGCCAGGAGGATCTGGCCGAGGCCGATGTCGCGGCAATCCGCCGGGCCGGGCTGAAGCTCGGCCTGAGCACACATGACCATTCCGAACTGGAAACGGCGCTGGCGGCAGGGCCTGACTATGTGGCGCTGGGGCCGGTCTATCCAACCATCCTGAAGGCCATGAAATGGGCGCCGCAAGGCCTCGACCGCATCGCCGAATGGAAGCGCAGCGCCGGCGATACGCCGCTTGTCGCCATCGGTGGATTGACCGTCGAGCGCATTCCGGGTGTCCTTGCACAAGGCGCCGACAGTGCTGCCGTCGTCACCGACATTACCCGCAATGCCGATCCGGAAGCCCGTACCCGCGAGTGGCTGGCGGCGACTGCACAATGGCGGTGATGCCCGAGCGGCATGTGCTGGTTGTCGCCGGCTCGGACTCCAGCGGTGGCGCCGGCATCGCGCGCGATGTCGAAACGATCGCGGTCTTCGGCCTGCGCGCCTGTCTTGCGGTCACGGCCGTGACCGTGCAGACCCACGACGCGGTCGAGCGGGTCGAGCAGATGCCGCCCGACCTGATCGCGGCGCAGATGCGGGCCGCCTTTGCTGCCAACGCGATAGCCGCGGTCAAGATCGGCATGCTGGGCAGTGTTGATGCTGTAACCGCCGTTGCCTCCGTTCTCGCCAGCCGCTTGCCGCTGCCGGTGGTGCTCGATCCAGTTCTGGCCTCGACGTCGGGTCGCGCGCTGCTTCCGATGGCGGCGGTCGAGATCCTGAAGCGTCGCCTGATGCCGCTCTGCACGCTGGTCACGCCCAATCTGCCGGAACTGGCGCTGTTGAGCGGCAAACCGGCGGCGGCGAGCGAGGCCGGCATAATCGATCAAGCTGGCTCGCTGTTCGAAAGCGGCGTGCATGCCTTGCTGGTCAAGGGCGGTCATGGCGAGGGCAATCGTTCGGTCGATCTTCTTCTGCGCGCCGGCAGCAAACCGTCTCGCTTCGAGGCGCCGCGTCTCGACGTCAGCATGCGCGGCACCGGCTGCATGCTTGCCAGCGCCATCGCTGCCGGGCTGGCCTTGGGTGACGATCTGGAAACGGCGATCGGCAAGGCCAAGAGCCATGTCTTTGAAAAGCTGGAGCGGGAAGGCTGCGAACCGGTTCGCCGATCTGGCCCAAACTCTCCCGGCATTGATGGTCTGCGAATTGATGGCAACTTCATCCGGGATTTGTAGAATGCAGTGGGCGCAGGGATGGTCAGATTCGAAAATCAAGCAAACGCATGACGCGGAGGCTGAGTGCTGAGATCCATTGTTCTTGCCATGTCCGTTGGCGCTGCCATCACGCTCCCGGCCCGGGCCTTCGAAGCCAAACCCTTCACGCCGCCGCCGCGCTGCACTGAGATCCTTGGTCCCGACATCGAAACGGGGTTGAAAAGCCGCCTGTTCGAAACGCTGGAGGCGGCAAACTGGTTCGAAGGCGACCGCAGCTATTTGCGGAGCAGTCTCTTCAACATGCTGCTCATGTTGCCGTTGAGCGAAAAGGAAATCCGGCAGGTCATTGCCAAGGGGCCGGAAGCCAATCTTTTCGGAGTCTGGCAGATCAAGCTTGCCGAAGCGACTGGTCGCTGGTCTATGATCCGAAGGTCGTCAATTACCGCCCGGATTACATTCGAATTGCAGCCTATCGGGAGGCGCTGGGCGACGCCCGCGCCGGCCGGCCGATCGTTGCTCTGAAGCGCTTCCGTGAACGGCGCGCCGATGTCGTCGCAACCGCCGACAGCGACACGGTCAAGAAGCTCCTCGAAGATCCGAATATGGAGGCCTTCATCGCTGTCGGCATCCTGCGGCGATTGATCATGGAGGGGCTGGACGACCAGGCTCGCGCTTTCGCGGCGGAGGCTGGCATCGCCGATCTGGATCTGTGGCGGGCCGCAATGATCGACGGTCGCGCCGGCGACAAGTCGGTACTGGCACGTATGGCGGCGCGACCCTCCGCCGGCGCGCTCAGTCCCCCATCGGACCTTCTCGTCGGGACATCGATTTCGCCGCTGGGTGAATTCATATTCCAGGCGATCGCCGCGAATCGCACCGAATTGCGTGATGATCTGCGCGCTCTGGCAGGAACAAATGAAATGCGGCAGGCCCAGGACGCTTCGCCGTTGCTGATCGAACGGCAGGACGTCAAGGCGATGGCCTTCGCCTATACGTTGACGAGGCCGGAGCGGCGAACGGTGCACGGCGACGGTTCGGTCCTTGTCGACCTGGCCGAGCGCGCGGATGCTGATGCATTGATGTCGCTCGATGCCGACACCAAACAGGCCACGCCCGGTTTCCCGATCGAAGCTGACAAGTACAATCTGCGCAACGCGTTGGTCTATGCGCTTGTCCGCGCCGGCAGGTCGGACGAGGCGTTGAAGGTTGCCGGTGACCTTACCCTCTACGATCTCGGGACGGAGTGGACCTATGTCGAAGGCACGCCGGCCTCCGAACCTTTGAGCCTCGGGGCAGGTGAGGGCATCCTGCCGGCGGTTGTCCTGTTTGCCGATGAGAGCCAGTGGCCGGCGTGGCGAACGAAACTGGACGAGAAGCAGAATTACGCTTTCGACTTTCTGGTCGAGACCCATCTGCGCGGCTCGGACGCCGCCGAGAAGCTGTTGAACGAGCATCCGGAAAGGCAGCTTTTCGGGAGCAACCCCTGGCGTCAAATCGGCTACTTCCAGCTCACCTCGGCCTTCTATTCAACGACCCCGAAACGTTTCGAAAACTGGTACCGGAGCATTCTGGAAGATCCCGTCGGCAACAACAATTATATGGAGGAGTGGTTCTGGCTCGTTCGTGAACGCTGTCTCGGCTGGACTTATGAGCCATCGGGACGAACCGAAGCAGGTGTTGTCGATTACTCGCGCAGGGGATCTGTCTTCGCCGGCGGCGTGGGTGGCATCATCCTGATGACGAGCAAATAGCGTCGAAAGCCAGGTCACAGCGCAATTTTTGATATTCGCCCAAGCGAAATCAAACAGGCAGTGTGAAAGCTCCCGGGATGGTTTGAGCGTAGCCGATGAAACTAGGTTTCCTTCTGACAATGAACGACACGCGCTCGGCATTGCGGGTGTCTCATCATCTGATCGTTCGGCTCATCGGGCTGATTGCTGAAGCCGGTTTCAACGAGGATGTACGAAAAGCGGCGCACAAGGATCTCGATATCATCGTCTATGTCGACAGCGTGGATGCCCAACGCATGGCGACGCAGGTTGGCCTCGTGGCGAGTTCGATCGATCCGGATGTCTTGATCCACCGCCGCAGTTCGAAGCCAGCCGGCCATGACTGGGTGGAGTACTATGTACGCCTGCGGTACGAAGGCATCAGGGATGCGCCCGACAAACTTGGCCGTTTCATGGAAATGGTCAAAGCGGTCTTGCTGCTTGTCGCCCAACGATCGAAGGTCGAGATCGGCGCCATCGATCGATGGGGTACGATCACGGCCACCATGAGAGAAGAGGTGGCTCGTGACAACTCGATGCGTTTCGATCGCGACGAACCCGATGGAACCGTTATTGTGTGATGTCACGAAAATTCAGGCGCGGCATGACTGATTAAACGCTTGATGCCCTACGCTTTCCCCGTCTCAGTCAATATCCGCTTGTCCGCACCATCGACGACCAGCGCCGTCAGCCTGCCGCTCTGATAGGCGGCGGTGTCGACATTGACGCGGTTTGGCATCAGCTCGGCTTCCGCTTGCGGCGTATGACCGTGCACGATCACCTTTTCGTAGAGCCCGGGATGATCGAGGAAGATGGCGCGGACCCAGATCAGGTCGTCATGGGCCTGCCGATCGAGCGCGATGCCGGGACGCACGCCGGCGTGGCAGAAGAAGAAATCACCGAACGAAACCGAATAGGGCAGGTCGTGCAGGAACTGTTTCTGTTCGGGCGAAACGGCGCTGACGAGATCCTTCCAGCCTTGTTCGAGCGAGGTCGGATCGGCGAAGTCGATCGCGACGCCGTAGGAGAGAGCCGTCTCGCGACCGCCATAACGTGCGAAGAGTCCATCGGCGTCCGGCATCGCGAGGAAATCGCGGAAGCCGATATCATGGTTGCCGGCCAGCGCGATGATGCGCGGGTCGCGCTTCTGTGCGGCGATCAGGAAATCGATGACGCCTTTGGAGTCCGGGCCGCGGTCGACATAGTCGCCGAGATGGATGATGCGCCAGTCAGCCGGCCGGTCGCGTTCGATTTCGGCTGCGATCTGCCTGTGCATACCGGACAAAAGATCGAGCCGGCCGTGCACGTCGCCGATGGCGTAGAGGCGCATGCCGTCCGGCGCGCGGGCGTCGAGGAAATGGATGCCGTCGATCAAGGAGAAGCTGCTTTCGATTCGAATTTCGATCCCAAGCTTTAGAGCATTTCCGGCGAAAAAGGATCGCCTTCAATGCTCTATCTCTTTGTTTTTACGCAATTCCGGACGTAAAACCGCTACGCACTTTTGCTGGAATTGCTCTTAGCGGTAAAGCATGTGCTTGCCGACATCCTTGATGTCGCGTTTGCCGCACAGCGCCAGCGTCAGGTCGAGCTCCTTGCGGATGATCTCCAGCGCCAGCGTGACCCCCTTTTTCCCGGCTGCCCCAAGACCGTAGAGGAACGGACGGCCGATATAGGTGCCCTTGGCGCCGAGGCACAGCGCCTTCAGCACATCCTGCCCTGAACGGATGCCGCCATCCATGTGGACCTCGATCTGGTCGCCGACGGTGTCGACGATCTCTTCCAGCACCGCGATGGAGGAGGGTGCGCCGTCGAGCTGGCGGCCGCCATGGTTGGAGATGATGATGGCGTCGGCGCCGGTCTTGGCGGCCAGCACCGCGTCTTCCTTGTCGAGGATGCCTTTCAGGATCAGTTTGCCGCCCCAGCGCTGGCGGATCCATTCGACGTCGTCCCAGGAGAGAGTCTGATCGAACTGCTCGTTCGTCCAGGACGACAGCGAGGCCAGGTCGCCGACGCCCTTCACATGGCCGACGATGTTGCGGAAAGTGCGGCGTTTGGTGCCGAGCATGCCGAGGCACCAGCCCGGCCGGATCGCCATGTCGATCAGGTTCGGCAGGGTCAGCCGCGGCGGGGCCGACAGGCCATTGCGCACATCCTTGTGGCGCTGTGCCAGGATCTGCAGGTCGAGTGTCAGCACCAGCGCCGAACATCTGGCCGCCTTGGCGCGATCGATCAGGTTGAGCACGAAGTCCTTGTCGCGCATCACATAGAGCTGGAACCAGAACGGCTTCTTGGTCACCGACGCGACGTCCTCGATCGAGCAGATGCTCATGGTCGACAGCGTGAACGGCACGCCGAACTCTTCGGCCGCCTGTGCCGCCAGCATTTCACCATCGGCATGCTGCATGCCGGTTGAGCCCGTCGGCGCCAGCGCCACCGGCATCGAGACCTTCTCTCCGATCATGGTCGAGGCCAGCGAACGGTTGGCCATGTCGACCAGCACGCGCTGGCGCAGTTTGATCTTGCCGAAGTCCTCTTCGTTGGCGCGGTAGGTGCTCTCCGTCCAGGCGCCGGAATCGGCATAGTCGAAGAACATCTTGGGTACGCGCCGGCGCGCCTGGTTCTTGAGATCGTCGATGGTAAGAAGCATGCTCATTCCGTCTTCCCGGGCTCGCGCACCGCCGCGCCCGTCTCGTTGCGCTTGCGGCCGGGGTCCTGATCCCCGCCACGCTGTTTCAGTCGAAGCCGCGACACCCGTTGCCAGTCGCCGCTGCGTTCGGCCTCCACCATGGAGCGTTCGACATAGGTGATATGGTCCATCGCCGCCCTGCGGGCCGCCGCCGGGTTGCCTGATTTGACGGCAGCATGGATTGCGCGGTGCTGGGCAAGCAGTTCGTTACGGGCGCCGGGCAAGGTGAAGACCAGCAGCCGGTTCTGGAACACGCCTTCCGACAGCAGGCGGTAGCAGGACCGCAGCGTGTGCAGCAGGATGATGTTGTGCGCGCATTCGCCGACGGCGTTGTGGAACTCGACGTCGATGTCGGCCTCGTGCTGGAAGTCACCGGTGCGGTGCGCCTCGTCCATGCGCGCCATGATGCGGTCGAGCAGGGCAAGGTCGTCCGGCGTGGCGCGCCGGGCCGCATATTCGGCGGCAACACCTTCGATCTCGCGGCGGTATTCCAGATAGTCGGCAGCGGCCTTGCGGTGCGAGGAGATCAGTTCCATCACCGGCTTGGAGAACACCTGGCCGATCACGTCGGCGACATGGGTGCCGCCGCCATGCCGGGTCGTCAGCAGGCCGCGTGTCTCCAGCGCTTTCAGCGCGTCGCGCAGGATCGGCCGCGATACCTCGAACTGGCGCGCGAGGTCGCGTTCGCCGGGCAGGCGGTCGGCCGGGCGCAGCACCCCTTCGAGGATCAGGGCCTCGATCTGCGCCACCACCTCGTCGGCGGTGCGCGAATGATCGATGCGGGAAAAGATGTCGCCCAAGGGAGTGCCCGAGAAAAAGCTTCTGCAGCCCAGAATAGCGGCAATCACCTGAACTGGTCAATTAATCTATCCAATTTGGTGTTCAGATCTGAAGTGATGACGGTCGCTTTGGCGGCATGGCTCCCGGACTTTTCATTGTCACGGGCCGGGATTGCTCCTAGAGCTTTGCAAAAGACAGGGCTCGGAACCTGGGGGAACTGCCGTGTCGGACGACCAGTCCAATCTCGAATTCCGGCCGCGTGCCATCGGCAGCGTGCTGGGTTTTCCCGCGCATGAAGGCCGCCCGAGCGCGCTCGGCGAAGTGCATGCCCGCCCGCACCCGCTGGTCGAGACACCGCGAGTCCTGCTCCAGCTTTCCTTCATGACCGAGGGCGGCACCAGCGTCGATCACGCCGTGCTGTCCGAGCTTTCGAGGCGGCTCGGTATTGCCGCTCCGGGCAGTCAAGCGCGCCTCCATGCCATGAAGTGGGGCAAGGGTTCGCTGCGCTGGGAGCGCCACACCGAATTCTCGACCTATCTGTGGGAAGGGCCGCTCGACGAAAGCGGGCGTTCGCATGAGGATACGCCGTTCGGCAATGGCTTCTCGCCACCCGGCACCGTGATTTCCGGCATCCGGCTGGAGATCCGCAACTGGACGGCCGCCAACGAGAAGCTGCTCGACAGCTTCGATCCGACCAGCCTGTGTTTCTCGCTGGTGGAGCGTGGTGCTGCCGCCATCGTCACCGATTTCCGCCAGGACGGTGACGGGCTGACCCGCATCCTGGTGCTCAACCGCTCGCTGACCGCTGCCAGCACCGGCGCGTTGTCGCAGCGCCTGCTCGACATCGAGACCTACCGGACGCTGGCCATGCTCGGCCTGCCGCTGGCACTGTCGCTGTCGGCGCGCGTGCGCCGCATCGAGGACAAGCTCGCCGTCATCACCCGCGAGATGAAGGTGGCGGAGACCCGTGACAGCCAGACCTTGCTGGCCGACCTCACGGAGCTCGCCGCCGAGCTGGAGGCGGACGCCGCTTCCAGCCTCTATCGTTTCGGCGCGAGCCGCGCTTATGACGGCATCGTCACGGAACGCCTGCAAGCACTCGATGAAGAGGTGGTGCCGGGCTACGACACCTGGGACGGCTTCCTGCAGCGTCGCGTTGCGCCGGCCATGCGCACCTGCCGCTCGGTCGAGGAACGACAGGCGAACCTGTCGCGCAAGCTGACGCGCGCCACGACGCTGTTGCGCACCTGGGTCGATGTCGAGGTGGAAAAGCAGAACCGCGATCTGCTTGCCTCGATGAACAACCGTGCCCGCCTGCAATTGCGCCTGCAGCAGACCGTGGAAGGCCTTTCGGTGGCGGCGGTGTCTTATTATGTCGTCGGGCTGATCGGCTATCTCGCCAAGGGGGCTTCCTTCTTCGGCCATGCCTTTGCGCCGGAAGTGGTCACCGCCGCATCCGTGCCCATCGCCGTGCTGCTGGTCTGGTGGGGTGTGCGCCGTGTGCAGCGTCTGCATGGCGAACCCGCTAGCCACGCCGGCGAATAGCGCATTACCATGGATCCTGTTTGCCAGCGTCAGATTGACGCGTGGGAAGGCGCGCGTCTGGCCGCGCTAGCTTTGGTCGAAAGCATCATTTGCATGCATCGCGCCTAATTGGTAAAAAGCTTTTACCAGTTAGCGCATTTTGCCAAGCAAGGGAGGCATCATGTCCGGTCTTGCCATGCCGAAGCCGGATGCGGCGACGCTCGGGCGGCGCGCCACCATCGTCGCCGATCTCAAGTCGATCGTTCCGGGCGAAGGCGTCGTCGAAACCGTCAATGAGATGCGCGCCTTCGAAAGCGACGGACTGACCGCCTATCGCCAGCTTCCGCTGGTCGTGGTGCTGCCCGAGACGGTGGCGCAGGTGTCGCGGGTGCTGAAGTATTGCAACGAACGCAACATCCGCGTCGTGCCGCGCGGCGCCGGTACTTCGCTGTCCGGCGGTGCCTTGCCGCTGGAAGACGCGGTCCTGCTGGTCATGAGCCGCTTCAACCGTATCCTCGGCATCGACTATCCCAACCGCACCGTGACCGCGCAGCCGGGCGTCACCAACCTCGGCATCACCCATGCGGTGGAGCAGGAGGGTTTCTACTACGCGCCGGATCCGTCCTCGCAGATCGCCTGCTCGATCGGCGGCAATGTCGCGGAGAATTCCGGTGGCGTGCACTGCCTGAAATACGGCCTCACCGCCAACAACGTGCTGGGCATCGAAATGGTGCTGATGAATGGCGAGGTGGTGCGGCTCGGCGGCAAGCATCTCGATGCCGAGGGTTATGATCTGCTCGGCCTGATGACTGGCTCGGAAGGCCTGCTCGGCGTCGTCACCGAAGTGACGGTGCGCATCCTGAAGAAGCCGGAGACGGCGCGCGCACTGCTGATCGGCTTCCCGACCAGCGAGCAGGGCGGGCAATGCGTTGCCGACATCATCGGCGCCGGTATCATCCCCGGCGGCATGGAGATGATGGACCGGCCGGCGATCCACGCGGCGGAGGATTTCGTACAGGCTGGCTACCCGCTGGAATGCGAGGCGCTGCTGATCGTCGAGCTCGACGGGCCGGCGGTCGAGGTCGATCACCTGATCGGCGCCGTCGAGGGGATCGCCATCAGCAATGGCTCGACCACCTGCCGCATCTCCAATTCGGAGGAAGAGCGCCTGCGCTTCTGGGCCGGCCGTAAGGCGGCCTTTCCGGCGGTCGGTCGCATCTCGCCGGACTATTACTGCATGGACGGCACCATTCCGCGCAAGGAACTGCCGCGCGTGCTGGCCGGCATGCGCGATCTGTCCGAAACCTACGGCCTGCGGGTTGCCAACGTCTTCCACGCCGGCGACGGCAACCTGCATCCGCTGATCCTCTACGATGCCAATGTGCCAGGCGAGCTGGACAGGGCCGAGAAGTTCGGCGCCGACATCCTGCGGCTGTGCGTCCAGGTTGGCGGCGTGCTGACGGGCGAACATGGCGTCGGTGTCGAGAAGCGCGACCTGATGCCGGAGATGTTCAGCGAGGCCGATCTCGACCAGCAGATGCGGGTGAAATGCGCCTTCGACCCCAACCATCTGCTCAACCCCGGCAAGGTGTTTCCGCAGCTGCGTCGCTGCGCCGAACTCGGCCGCATGCATGTGCATCGTGGCCAGGTCGCCTTTCCGGACATTCCGAGGTTTTGAGCGATGGGGCGATTGGCTGGGCCACAGTCCAAGGGGCAGATATTGCGCGCTTGGATACGACAGACCAAGGAACAACGCGAGGTGTTGGATCGCCTGGCAACCGCTCCGCCAAGGCCCTTGGCGAACCCTCCTTCCATGCGCCGACGCATGGCTTTGCTTTGTTATGTCGCTCGCGAGCTTCCCGATGGTTTAGGGATCGCCCGCGAGCATCGCCCGCCTTACACACCCGACATGCGCTGGCTGGTCGAGCATGGCTATCTGCGACTGGAGCGCGTACGCGCCGGGCCCGGTCGTCTCTGGAGCTTCCTCGTCCTGTCGAATTCAGGCCAGCGCAGGGTGTCGGCCTACGATCTTCCCCAAACAGACTGGAACTGGATTGCCGCGGCTTTCCATCACGGCATGCTCAAGTGAGACGAATCTCGTGCAACTGAGGCAAGCAACATTGGTCGGCATCGCGCGGGGCGACGTCACGCTGGCGTTCCGGCGCTGGCAGCGCCCGACGGTGAAAGCCGGCACCGGCCTGCGCACGGCCGCCGGTGTGGTGCGCATCGGTACCGTCGAGCCGGTCGATGAGCGGGATCTGACCGATGCCGAGGCGCAGGCGGCCGGCTTTGCCGATCGCGCAGCGCTGCTGGCCGATCTGCGCTCCGGCGGCGATCGCACACTTTACCGGATCGTTCTCGATGGCATCGAACCGGACCAGCGTGTCGCCCTGCGTGGCGAGGGCGAGCTTTCCGAAGCCGACTGGCATGATCTGGCGGCCCGCTTCGCGCGCTGGGACAAGGCGAAGCCGGGTTATTTCCCGTCGATCCTGAGCGCTATCGGCGCCCATCCGGGCAAACCGGCTGGCGAACTCGCGCTGGCTGCCGGTGTCGAGAAGCTGAAGTTCAAGCAGGACGTGCGCAGGCTGAAGGAGCTTGGCCTGACGGAAAGCCTTGAAATCGGCTACCGGCTCTCGCCGCGTGGCGAGGCGGTGCTGGAGAAGTTGCGGGAGCATCGGCTGTGACCACCTTCACCCCAACCTCGCCGGCCGAGATCCTTTCCGCCGTGCAATGGGCGGTTGCCGAAGAGGCGCCGCTGGAGATCGTCGGCCATGGCTCCAAGCGCGCGATCGGCCGCCCCCTGCAGACCGAACACACGCTTGATCTTTCCAGGCTCTCCGGTGTCACGCTCTACGAACCGGCGGAGCTGGTGCTGTCGGCGCGTACCGGAACGCCGCTGGCTCAGATCGAGACGCTGCTCGCCGAAAACGGCCAGCAGCTTGCCTTCGAGCCGATGGACTATGCCCGGCTGCTCGGGCAGGAACCCGGCAAGGGCACGATCGGTGGCGTGCTTGCGGCCAACCTCTCCGGCTCGCGCCGGCTGAAGGCTGGCGCCGCCCGCGACCACATCCTCGGTATCCATGCCGTATCGGGGCGTGGCGAGGCGTTCAAATCCGGCGGACGCGTCGTCAAGAACGTCACCGGCTACGATCTCTCCAAGGCGATGGCGGGATCATGGGGCACGCTCGCGGTGTTCTCGGATGTGACGTTCAAGGTCCTGCCGGCGGCGGAAACAGAGGTGACGCTGGCCGTGCGTGGCCTGCTCGACGACAACGCTGCGGCGGCCATGTCGCTGGCGCTTGGCTCCAGCGCCGAAGTGTCGAGCGCGGCGCATCTGCCGGAACGTATCGCGGCGCGTGTTGCCGGCGGCGCCCTCGGCAATGAGGCGGCGACCCTGCTGCGGGTCGAGGGATTTGGTCCCTCGGTGAGCTATCGCATCGGCGCACTCAAGGATCTGCTGCGTTATGCCGGCCCGCTGCAGGAGATTGCTGGCGAAGCGTCCGGCACCATCTGGCGCGATGTCCGCGACTGCGTGCCGTTCGCCGGTTCCGACAAGCCGCTCTGGCGCGTGTCGATGGCGCCGGCCGACGGCCATGCCATGGTGATGGCGCTGCGCATGCAGTCGGCGGTGGAAGTGTTCTACGACTGGCAGGGCGGCCTGATCTGGCTCAGCATGGAAATGGGCGAACCGGAAGATCGACTGGTGCGGGCAGCGGTGCAGCACTTCGGCGGTGGCCATGCGACGCTTGTGCGTGCTGCCCCTGGCGTGCGTGCGGCCACACCGGTGTTCCAGCCGCAGCCCGCGGCTTTGGCCGGCCTTGCCGAGCGGCTCAAGTCCGAGTTCGACCCCAGGCAGATCCTCAATCCCGGCCGGATGGCGTAACAATGCAAACTTCGTTTACCGCCGACCAGCTTGCCGATCCGCATGTCGCGGAATCGGAGAAGATCCTGCGCAAATGCGTGCATTGCGGCTTCTGCACGGCCACATGCCCAACCTATGTGACGCTTGGCAACGAACTCGACAGCCCGCGCGGGCGCATCTACCTGATCAAGGACATGCTGGAGAACGGCCGCCCGGCAGACAAGGAGATCGTCACCCATGTCGATCGCTGCCTGTCCTGTCTTGCCTGCATGACGACCTGCCCCTCGGGCGTCAACTACATGCATCTGGTCGACCATGCGCGCAGCCACATCGAAAAGACCTACAGGCGCCCGCTGGCCGACCGCCTGATCCGCTCCGTGCTCGCCTTCGTGCTGCCGCATCCGGCGCGTTTTCGCGCCGCGCTGAAACTGGCAAGGCTCGGCCGGCCGTTCACAGGGCTGTTCGAGAACAACAAGGCGCTGAAGCCGTTTGCCGCCATGCTGAAGCTGGCACCCACCAGCGTGCCGGCGGCATCGCCATTGGCGAGGCCTGGCGCGCGCAGCGCCGCAAAAGCCCGGAGGCGAGGGCGGGTCGCTTTGCTCACCGGCTGCGCGCAGCAGGTGCTGGAGCCCGGCATCAACGAAGCGACGGTCTCGCTGCTCAACCGGCTCGGCATCGATGTGGTGATGCCCGAAGGCGAGGGCTGTTGCGGCGCGCTGGTCCATCACATGGGTCGCGAGGAAGCGGCACTCGCCTCGGCCCGCCGCAATGTCGACGCCTGGATGCGCGAGATCGAGGGCGAAGGACTGGACGCCATCGTCATCACCGCTTCAGGCTGCGGCACCACGATCAAGGACTATGGCTTCATGCTGCGGCTGGACCCGGCCTATGCCGAAAAGGCGGCGAAGGTGTCGGCCTTGGCCAGGGACGTGACCGAATATCTCACCACGCTCGACCTGCCGGAGCCTGCGCGCAAGCCCGGTACGGTCGTTGCCTATCATTCCGCCTGTTCGATGCAGCACGGCCAGAAGATCACGCGCCAGCCGAAAGAGCTGCTTGCCCGTGCCGGTTTCGTGGTGAAGGAGCCGCGCGAGGGGCATCTGTGCTGCGGTTCGGCCGGTACCTACAATATCCTGCAGCCAGAGATTTCAGCCCGCTTGCTCGAACGCAAGGTCAGGAACATCACAGCCACCGGCGCCGAAGTGGTCGCCACCGGCAATATCGGCTGCATCACGCAGATCGGTTCAGCCGCGAAACTGCCGGTGGTGCACACGGTGAAACTGCTCGACTGGGCCTATGGCGGCGAGCAGCCGGCCGAACTGCGGAAAGCAGGCTAGAGCATTTGTAGCCAGGTGGGATCACTTGGCGTTACAAAAATGCGGCGAAAACAAAACTTAGAGCGTTTCCGCGTTTCCGTGAAAAACGGAAACGCTCTAGCGATAGCCGGTGGCGTTCGCCGGCTTGCCGGGCTCCTCGACCTCGGCGATGTAACGCCAGGCATCCGGCCGCGAACCGTCGAGGTCGGTGAAGCCGTACTCTTTCGCCAGGCTTCCGCTCGACAGCGACTGGCCGTTCCAGCGCGTACGGTCCGGATCGGCCGCAAGCGCTGCTACAGCGCGACCGACGAAGCGCGGTGTTTCCGAGATGACGAAATGCGGCACATTCGCTGTTGCGTCGCGCCAGTTCTCTTCCCTCACGCCAAAAGTCTCCAGCATGATCTCGGAACGCAGCCACCCGGGCGTCAATGAGATTGCGGTGCCGCCATGCTGGGCAAGGTCCTTGGCGTGAGCCCAGCCCATGCGGTTCACCGCCACCTTGGCAAGGTCGTAGAAGGGCGAGAGGCGATAGTGGTCGGCATTGTATTCGGCCGTCCCGTCCGTCACCTCCACCAGCAGTCCGCCAGGATTTTCAATCAGCAGCGGCAATGCGTGATGCGCGGTGATGAGATGCGTGTCGATGGCCAGGTGCAGCATGCGCAGGCCCTTGGCGAGGTCGTGCTCCCACACCGGTTTGTTCCATTCGACATAGTTTTCGCCGCCCCAGATGTCGTTGACCAGTATGTCGAGGCGGCCTTGCTCCGTTCGGATCCGTTGGACCAGTGCCGCGACCTCGTCGGAAACGAGATGGTCGACCTGGACGGCGACGCCTTTGCCGCCGGCGGCGGTGACCAGCTCTGCCGTCTCTTCGATCGTCTCTGGCCGTTGATATTCGGATTGCTGCCGCCGCGTCGTGCGCCCGGTGACGTAAACGGTCGCGCCGGCTGCTCCCAGCTCAACCGCTATTCCGCGGCCTGCGCCGCGCGTTGCGCCCGCGACAAGTGCGACCTTTCCAGCAAGTGTCATTGAAACCTCCTGGGCTTTTGCCTTTGATGGCATGGTGTGGAATAATACATAAATGAATATTCACTTATTAATTGGAAATCAAGATGCCGCGGCCCAAGACACTGTCTGACGAGAAGGTGCTGGAGATCGCGCTCGCGCTGATCCATGAGCGTGGCCCCGAGGCGCTTACCTTTGAGAGCCTGGCGCGCGCCTGCGGCCTCTCTCCGGCCACGCTGGTGCAGCGCTTCAAGACCAAGGCCGGGCTGAAGCAGGCGACCCTGCTGGCGGCCTGGGACCGGCTGGACGCGCGGACCCAAGAGCTTGGCGCGTCCGTCGCCAGGACGTCGGAAGGGGCGGTCGACCTGCTGGTCGATCTGTCGCGCGGCTATGGCGAGATCGAGGCCTATGCCGAGGGCTTGCTGGTGCTGCGCGAGGACCTGCGTGATCCGGTGCTGCGGGCACGCGGCGCGGCCTGGCGCCAGCGTCTCTCGGCTGCGCTCGACGCGTGTTTTGCAAATGCCACCGACGCGCCGCGCGATATCGGCCTGCTGATGGCCTCGCAGTGGCAGGGTTCGCTGTTGTGGTGGGGATTCGATCCGCAAGGGCGCGTCGAGGATTTCGTCGAAACCAGCCTGCGCCAGTTCGTTGCGGCGCTGCTGCCGGCCCACGGCAGCCCCAGGAAAAGCGCGTAGCGGTTTCTCGTCCGGAACAGTGTCAAACCGGATGGCTTACTTTCATTACCTCCGAGGTCATTGCTGCCGTCACCCACTCTGGCATTTTGCGCGCCATCGAGCCCACCACCTGCCAAGGAGAAACACAGTGGCCATCACCTACATCATCGGCTTTCGCGTCCGCCAACAGCATCAGGAGCGGTTCATGATGCTGCTCGATGGCGTCCTCGACACGATGCGTCACGAAGAGATGTTCATCTCCGCCACCTTGCACCAGGATCCGCAGGACCCGTTGCGGTTGCTGCTGCACGAGACCTGGGTCGACCATCAGGACGTGCTCGACGTGCAGCTGAAGCGCCCTTACCGCGAGGAATGGCATGCTGCGCTGGACGAGGTGCTGGAAGGTCCGCGCGACATCCAGGTCTGGCAGCCGCTCAGGAGCGACAGCCTGAAGGCCTTTGACCTCGTCTAGCCTTATTCCGCGGCGATCTGGCCGGGCTGTTCGCCGACGGCGTAGCTGGCGCGGTAGAGTTCGCGCTGGCGATTGAGCGCCACCATCGTGTTGCGCAGCAGGATCGAAACGGTGATCGGGCCGACGCCGCCCGGCACCGGCGTGATCCAGGACGCGACCTCCTTGACGCTTTCGGTGTCGACGTCGCCGACGATGCGGGTGGTGCCATCTGGCAGCGTCTCGGAATTGATGCCGATGTCGATGACGGCGGCGCCGGGCTTCACCATGTCGGCCTTGATCAGGCGCGGCTTGCCGACCGCCACGAACAGCGCGTCGGCGCGGCGGGCGTGCACCGCCAGCGAACGTGTCATGTGATGGCAGACGGTGACGGTGGCGCCTTCGCTCATCAAAAGGAAGGCGATCGGCTTGCCGACGATCTCGGAATGGCCGACGACCACGACTTCGAGGCCTTTCAGGTCGAGTCCGGTTTCCTTGAGCAGCTCCACGGAAGCGGCCGCCGTACAGGGCGCAAGGTCGAGCTGGTTGTAGACGATGTTGCCGATCGAGGCCGGATGCATGCCCTCGACGTCCTTCAGCGGATGCACGGCGCTCTGCAGCGCCTTGACCGGGATATGCTTGGGAACCGGGCGCTGGATGATGATGCCAGTGACGCGCGGGTCGGCATTCATGCCGTGGATGGCCGCCTCGAGCTCGCGCGCGGTGACGTCGGCCGGAAAACGGCGTTCCTCGAAATCGATGCCGGCCTGAGCCGCCTTGGCGCGCTGGTTGCGCACATAGACGTCGACGGCGTCGACATCGCCAACGGTGATCGAGACCAGCTTCGCCGGAAAGCCCTCTGCACGCGCCTCTTCCGCGGCGATGCGCACGCCTTCGATGATGCGTTTGGCGACGGGGCCGCCCTTCAGATAACGGCTGTCGGTGGTGGACATGGGCAGATTTCCAGAGTTCTGGCGTTTCAAAATGCGAGAGCGTGCTTTGCGCGTCCGAACAGATGCGCGGCGCTCTCGGTTGCGGGCGACATAGCAGGAGAATGCCGCCGGCGGGAGGCTGAATCCGCCCTGCCGTAGTCGATTATGGCCACTGGCGCCCAAAAGGTCTGGTCTAAAGGACGAAAACAGAAAGGGCAGCGCGGCCAGGCCGGCTGCCCTTTCTGGACTGGCCATGTCCCCACAAGGCCCGTCCCCCGTTATCTCGTTGGTCGAGGAAGTCTTCCCTCCCACCGACTCAATGCGCGAACATTACATCACGACGACCGTCGTGCCTACCTTCACCCTGTCGTAGAGGTCGACGACATCCTCGTTGCGCATGCGGATGCAGCCGGAGGACACGGCGCCGCCGATCGTCCAGGGCTGGTTGGTGCCGTGGATGCGGTAGAGCGTCGAGCCGAGATAGAGCGCGCGGGCGCCAAGCGGGTTTTCCATGCCCCCGGCGAGGAAGGTCGGCAGGTAGCGGCCCTTGGCCTTTTCGCGGGCGATCATCTCGCTCGGCGGACGCCAGTCCGGCCACTCACGCTTCTGGCTGACCTTGTGTGTGCCGGCCCATTCGAAGCCCGGCTTGCCGGTGCCGACGCCGTAGCGGCGCGCCTTGCCGCCTTCCCCCACCAGGTAGAGGAAGTTCTGCGTGGTATCGATGATGATGGTGCCCGGCTTTTCCTTACCGTCGAAAGCGACTTCCTGCGGCAGGTAGATCGGGTTGATCTGCGGCCGTGCAACTGTCCGCCTTACCTGCTGGCCGGGCACTGCTGCCGTGCGCACGCGGTCGGTTCCGGCCTGCGGACGGACCTGGCGGTATTGAACGCGCGGCTGCGCCTGGCCGTAATATTGATCCTGCGGGACGGCCTGGCGGTAGCGTACCTGCGGCTCTCCCCATGGCCGGACGGCATAGCCGCGGCTGGCCCTGACCACGCCCGGCGCGCGGCCGAGCTGCGTGACCCAGGGCGCGGACAGATCCGGGCTCACCATCACCGGCGGACGCTCGGCATAGCGGTCATTGGCAAGCGCAGGGGTAGCAATCGCTGCCAGCGCGCCGATTGCGCCGAAGAGGGGCAGAAACAGCTTTGTCATGGTTGTTCGCATGGGGACGCACTCTCAACTCGATCGTCGCGCCGCGCAGGAAACGGGTGTTCCTCGTGGCTTCGATCGGCATGTTGTCTGGAGGCGGCAAGCGAATGGTGAATCGCGAACGTTTAAAATGCGGCTTTGTCAGTAAACCTTTTGGTGTGGTTACCGGCCGGTTCAGGAATCTGGTAAAGCGCCGGTAAAGCACGCCTTCCTGGCGTTAACGAATGGATTTGCAATGAGCGACAACGATGGTTTGATTGCCGGGGGTCTGATCACTGGGACGGACGGCATCACCCGATGCGCCTGGCACGGCAACCTGCCCGACTACCAGCTTTATCACGACCATGAATGGGGCCGGCCGGTGACCAGCGACCGCCGTCTGTTCGAGAAGATCTGCCTGGAAGGCTTCCAGTCAGGCCTGTCCTGGCTGACCATCCTGCGCAAGCGCGAGGCTTTCCGCGAAGCCTTCGCAGGTTTCGATTTCGACCGGGTCGCGCGTTTCACCGACGCCGATGTCGAGCGTCTGCTGACCAATGCCGGCATCATCCGCCATCGCGGCAAGATCGTCTCGACCATCAACAATGCCAGACGCGCGCAGGAACTGGTCAAGGAAGCCGGCTCACTCGCCGCCTGGTTCTGGAGCTTCGAGCCTGGCCCGCAGGAGCGGCCTGCGGTGGTCGACATCACCCATATGCGCGCCAACCCGACCACCGCGGTATCGACGCGCATCTCGAAGGAGCTGAAGAAACGCGGCTGGACCTTTGTCGGCCCGACCACCGTCTACGCCTTCATGCAGGCCATGGGCATGGTCAATGATCACATCGAAGGCTGCGTCTGCCGCGCCGAGGTCGAGGCCGAGCGGCAGGCGCTCGCACGACCGAAGTAATTTCAGCCGCGTGACAGCATCAGCCCGATGATGATCGCGGCGATGGTGGCGACCGCCGGATAGATCACCAGCAGGCCGGTGATCAGGATGTCGCCGACGCCGGAATTCTTGCGCTCGGCTGCGGGAACCTCGAATGGTCCGGCCTGCTGGCTGATCGCAGGCGCGACGGTTTCGAGGCGGCGCAGCGGTATCACCTGTGCCGTCATGACCGGTTCATCCAGCAGTTCGATTTTGTGCGCCGCAGCCATTTCAGTGCAAGTCCTTGGTTTCAAGCCGCTTATCGGCGTCGATTATGTCGGCACGATGCTGCGATAATGGCCAAATTGGTGCGTTTTGGCGCATTTGGCCGCAATGGTTGACGAGTGGTTAGCCGGGGAAGCTGCGAGGCGGTCATTCCTACGGTTTTGCCGTCGCGAGACCGCTGTCGCGCTGCAAAGTGTTGTCTCCGGCAAACGCCTTGCCGCACCTGCCTGCATCGGTTAGGACAACCGCGCCGTGAAAGCGGCAGTTTTCGACATGCCTGCACCATCGACAGCGAGTTCAAGACCATGGCCGACAAACCGGAAAAGATGAAGGCGCGGCTGCCGCGCGGCCTTGTCGACCGCAGCGCCGAGGACATCCGCGCCGTCGAGAAGATGATGGCGACCATCCGTTCGGTCTACGAGCTCTACGGTTTCGAGCCGGTCGACCAGCCGCTGATTGAATACACCGACGCGCTTGGCAAGTTCCTGCCGGACCAGGACCGTCCCAATGAAGGGGTCTTCTCCTTCCAGGACGACGACGAGCAGTGGCTGTCGCTACGCTATGACCTGACCGCGCCGATGGCACGTTTCGTCGCCGAGAATTACGAGCGCCTGCCGAAGCCTTATCGCAGCTATCGTTCGGGCTGGGTGTTCCGCAACGAGAAGCCAGGCCCCGGCCGTTTCCGCCAGTTCATGCAGTTCGACGCGGACACGGTCGGCACGCCCGGCGTGGCCGCCGATGCCGAGATGGCCATGATGATGGCCGACGTGATGGAAGCGCTCGGCATCAAGCGCGGCGACTACGCCATCCGCGTCAACAACCGCAAGGTGCTCGACGGTGTGCTGGAAGCGATCGGCCTTGGCGGCGACGACAATGCCGGCCGCCGGCTTACCGTGCTGCGCGCAATCGACAAGCTCGACAAGGTTGGGCCTGACGGCGTGCGTGCGCTGCTCGGCAAGGGCCGTCTCGACGAGAGCGGCGACTTCACCAAGGGCGCCGGACTGGATGCCGCGCAGTCCGACCGCGTGCTGCTCCTGACCGCGCCTGGCACCGGCGATCTCGCCGACACGCTGGCCAAGATGCGCGAGGCCGTTGCCGGGTCGGAACGCGGCGCCGAAGGCGTGCAGGAATTGCAGGACATCGGCGCGATGGTTGCCGCCGCCGGTTATCTCGACACACGGGTCAAGATCGATCCTTCCATCGTGCGCGGCCTCGAATATTACACCGGCCCGGTCTATGAGGCCGAGCTGCTGGCCGAGATCCCCAACGACGAAGGCAAGATCGTACGCTTCGGTTCGGTCGGTGGCGGCGGACGCTACGACGGGCTGGTCTCGCGCTTCCGTGGCGAACCGGTGCCGGCGACCGGCTTCTCCATCGGCGTCTCGCGCCTGATGACGGCGCTGAAGAACCTCGGTAAGCTCGACACCTCCGACATTCTGCAGCCGGTGATCGTGCTGGTGATGGACAAAGATACGGAAAGCCTCGGTCGCTACCAGAAAATGGTGTCTGACCTGCGCCAGGCCGGTATCCGCGCCGAACTCTATCTCGGTGGCGCCGGCATGAAGGCGCAGCTGAAATATGCCGATCGTCGTGGTTCGCCGGTCGCCGTCATCCAGGGTTCGAGCGAGCGCGATGCCGGCGAGGTCCAGCTGAAGGACCTGATCGAAGGTGCCAGGCAGGCGGCGGCGATCGCCGATCATGCCGAATACAAGGAAGCACGGCCGGGCCAGGTCACGGTGAAGGAAGCCGATCTGGTCGCCGAAGTGAAGAAGATTCTCGCCGCGCAGGCCGCCGAGCGCCAATGACCCTGCTTGCCATCGATCACGTCCAGCTTGCCATGCCGGCCGGGCGCGAGTCCGACGCGCGCGCATTTTATGCCGGCATACTGGGCCTGACCGAGGTGGCAAAACCCGACGACCTTGCCAGGCGGGGCGGCTGCTGGTTCGAAAGCGCTGCGGTCAAGGTGCATCTCGGCGTCGATCCCGACTTTCACGCTGCCGCCAAGGCGCACCCGGCCTTTCTGGTCGACGATGTGGAGCGGCTGGAGATCGCGGCGACGAAGGCCGGCTACCGGACGGCAACTGATGTGCCGCTTGAAGGCTACCAGCGCATCCATGTCTATGATCCGTTCGGCAACCGCATCGAACTGATGCAGAAGGTGGCGTCATGAGAGGGCCTCCTGCCTTTGCCGATGAAGTGGTGGCACTGCTCGAACAGCGGGGCGTCGGCCTTGTCGACGTCGCCGTGTTGCAGCCGGCCGATCCGTTCCTCGACATGGCCGGCGAGGATCTGCGCCGCCGCATCTTCCTGACCGAAAGCGAGACCGGGCAGACGCTCTGCCTGCGTCCCGAATTCACCATTCCGGTCTGCCTCGACCATATTGCCAGCCAGGCGGGCACGCCGCGCCGCTACGGCTATCTCGGCGAGGTCTTCCGCCAGCGCCGCGAGGGCGGCAACGAGTTCTTCCAGGCCGGCATCGAGGATCTTGGCGACGGCGACACCGCAGCGGCCGACGCCCGCAGCGTCGCCGACGCCCATGCCTTGCTGTCGCGGGTGCTGCCGAAGCGCGCGCTTGTCGTCACGCTGGGCGACCAGGCCATTTTCGAGGCCGTGCTGGCGGCACTCGGGCTACCCCGCGGCTGGCGCATGCGACTCGCCCGCGCCTTCGGTTCGAAGGCGATGCTGGAAGCGGCTCTTGCCGATCTCGCCAATCCGCCGCGCAACGGCCAGCTGCCGCCACCGGTCGCCACGCTGGCACTGGATGCTGATCTCGACGCCTTGACGACGCATATCGCGGCCGACATGGAAAAACTCGGCCTTTCCGCCTCCGCCAGCCGCACGCCGGCCGACATCGCGCGGCGGCTGATCGAGAAGGCGCAATTGCGTTCCGTGCGGCTCTCCGACGAGGCTTTCGCCGCGCTGAAGACATTCCTCGCCATCCATGCGCCATTGTCGCAGGCCGCCGAGGCGTTGCAGGCTTTTGCCTCCAATGCGGGGCTGGCGCTTGGCTCGGCGCTCGACACCTTTGCCGCCCGCGCACAGGCCGTTGCCGGCCATGGCCTGACGGGCGATGCGGTCCATTACGATGCCGCCTTCGGCCGCCCGCTCGACTATTACACTGGCCTTGTCTTCGAGATCGCATCCGGTGACGGCGAACGCCCGCTGGTCGGCGGCGGCCGCTATGACCGCCTGCTGACGCTGCTTGGCGCCAGGGGCCAGATTCCGGGCGTCGGCTTCTCGGTCTGGCTCGATCGTATCGAGGCGCTGCGGGGCGACGCATCATGACCGTGACGCTGGCGATCCCGTCCAAGGGGCGGTTGAAGGAACAGGCGCTGGAAGTGCTGGCCAGGGCCGGGCTTGCGGTCAGCCTGCCGGAAGACGACCGCAAATATCACGCCCGCATCGCCGGTCGCGATGACATCGACGTGGCTTTCCTGTCGGCTTCGGAAATTGCCGGCGAGATCGGGCAGGGCGCCGTCGATCTCGGCATCACCGGCGAGGACCTGCTGCGCGAGAACCTGGCGGACTGGCAGTCGCGCGCCGAGATCGCCGCGCGGCTCGGCTTCGGCCATGCCGATGTGATCGTGGCGGTGCCGGACATCTGGTTCGATGTCGACAGCATGGCCGATCTCGATGATGTCGCTGCCGACTTTCGTCAGCGCCATGGTCGCCGGCTGCGCATCGCCACCAAATACTGGCGGCTGACGCAGCAGTTCTTCACCGCCAAGCACGGCATCCAGGTCTATCGCATCGTCGAAAGCCTCGGCGCGACCGAAGGCGCGCCGGCAGCAGGCTCCGCCGACATCATCGTCGACATCACCACCACCGGCTCGACACTGAAGGCGAACCATTTGAAGATCCTGTCGGACGGCATCGTGCTGAAGTCGCAGGCCTGCCTTGTTGCCTCGAAAAAGGAACGCAAGCCGGCCGATGCCGCTCTCGTCGCCGACATCGCCGCCAGGGTGGCCGCTTCGGTTGACTAGAGTGTTTTGTGCGTCCTTCGAGGCTCGCTTCGCTCGCACCTCGCGATGAGGACCGTTTTGCAAGATCCCTTCATTCTGAAACACTGGAGAATTGAAGAGGCCTGCACACCGGTCCTCATCCTGAGGTGCGAGCCCGCATTTCCGTTGAAGGCATGGCGTTGTCTGTTGCGGGCGAGCCTCGAAGGACGCACCGTCAAGCGCCGACCTCAGCCCTTGAGATAAGACAAGCTCTCGTCTCACCGCTTGCATCATCAGACTTTTGGCCTGATTTTCTCATCGGTGGCCGGCTGCTAGCCTTCCATCGCTAGCGGAGGAGGAGGCCATGGCGATCAACCCGGACGAACTGAAAGGCACGCGACCGTCGAATACTGTTCAGGCGGGTGTCGTCTTCATTGCCCCGAAGGAAGGGCTGTCGCATGTCTCGGGCGAACGCCTGCAGCAGCCACTGCTCGACAAAACCATTCCACAACTGCTGGCCGATACGGTGCGCGCTTATGGGCCGCGTGACGCTGCGGTGTTTCCCAGCCAGGACAGGCGCTTCTCCTGGGATGAGCTGGCGAGCGTTGTCGACGACTTTGCTGCCGGGCTGGCGAAACTCGGATTGGTGAAGGGTGACCGCGTCGGCATCTGGTCGCCGAACCGCTGGGAGTGGCTGGTGACGCAATATGCCACCGCCCGCATCGGCCTGATCCTCGTCAACATCAATCCGGCCTACCGGCTCGCCGAACTCGAATATGCGTTGAACAAGGTCGGCTGCAAGGCGCTGGTCACGGCGGCGCAGTTCAAGACCTCGGACTATCTCGGCATGATCCGCATGCTGGCGCCCGAGATCGACAGCGCCGAGCCCGGCAAACTCAACGCCAGGAAACTGCCGGCGCTGAAGACTGTCATCCGCATGGGCGAGGAGGTCTCGCCCGGCATGCTCAATTTCGGCGACGTGCTCGCCATGGGCGCTGGTGCCGACCGCGCCGGGCTCGATCGTATCAGTGCGAGCCTGACCCCGGACGATGCCATCAACATCCAGTTCACCAGCGGCACCACCGGCGCGCCGAAGGGCGCCACGCTGACCCATGCCAACATCGTCAACAACGGCAATTTCGTCACCGCCGCCATCCGGCTGACCGCGAATGACCGGCTCTGCATCCCCGTGCCCTTCTATCACTGCTTCGGCATGTCGATGGGCTCGATGGGCTGCGTCTCCAAGGGCGCCACCATGGTTTTCCCGGGTGAGGGCTTCGACCCCGGCGTGACGCTGAAGGCCGTATCCGAGGAGCGCTGCACCGGCCTCTACGGTGTGCCGACGATGTTTGTCGCCATGCTCGACCATCCCGATTTCAAGAGCTTCGACCTGTCGTCGTTGCGCACCGGCATCATGGCCGGCTCGCCTTGTCCGATCGAGGTGATGAAGAAGGTCATCGCGCTGATGAACATGTCGGAAGTGACGATCGCCTACGGCATGACCGAGACCAGCCCTGTCTCCTTCCAGAGCGGCGTCGACGATCCGCTCGAAAAGCGCGTTTCGACGGTCGGGCGCATCCATCCGCATGTCGAGGTCAAGGTGGTGGACGCCGAGGGCGAGACCGTGCCGGTCGGCGAGCGCGGCGAACTGTGCACGCGCGGCTATTCGGTGATGAAAGGTTACTGGGAAGACCAGGAAAAGACCGACGAGGCGATCGACCCGGACGGCTGGATGCATACGGGCGACCTCGCCACCATCGACGAGGAGGGTTTCTGCAACATCGTCGGCCGCGTCAAGGACATGGTCATCCGCGGCGGCGAGAACGTCTATCCGCGTGAGGTCGAGGAATTCCTCTACCGGCACCCGAAGGTCAAGGAGGTGCAGGTGTTCGGTGTGCCTGACGCCAAGTATGGCGAGGAGATCGCCGCCTGGATCGTGCTGAAGCCGGGCGAAACGATGAGCGAGGAGGAGGTGAAGGCTTTCTGCGCTGGTCAGATCTCGCACTACAAGGTGCCGCGCTACATCCGCTTCAAGGATAGTCTGCCGATGACCGTGACCGGCAAGGCGCAGAAGTTCGTCATGCGCGATGCCATGGTCGAGGAACTGGGCCTCTAGTTTGTCATAGACGTGCCCGCGTCGAGCGCGGCGTCGCAAGCAGCAGCGTCGTTTCCGAACCGGTGATGGCCGGAATGAGCCGCACCTTGCGCAGCACGGCGTCGAGCTGCGTCAGCGTTTCGGTGTTCAGTTCGACGACGAGGTCCCAGCGGCCGTTGGTGGTGTGGATGGCCGAGATTTCCGGGAAGCCGCCCAGCGCCCGCACCACCCGGTCGGCGGCATGGCCTTCGACCTCGATCATCATGATGCCGCGCACGCGTTGTTCCAGCGCATCCGCCCGCAGGATGACGGTATAGCCGAGGATCTCACCCTGCCGCTCCAGTCTTTCGATGCGGGCACGCACCGTTGCCCGCGACACGCCGAGATCGACGCCGAGGTCGGAGATCGAGCGGCGGCCGTCATGCCGGAGCAGCGTCACCAGCTTTTCGTCGAGCGAATCCATGCCGGAATATCCATGATTGACCATATTGGCATTCGATATTGCCGAAATGATAAGGCAATGGGCGATATCTGCCAAATCAGTTTGTTCATTCCGCCAGTCGACTGCGCTTTACTCCACGGCAACGAGACAGACCGGGAAGGAAGACCATGCTTTGCAGGATCGTGGGGGCGCCGGAGCAGGATGGCGCAGGGCATCTGGGGTGCGAGATGGGGCCGAGTGCGCTGCGCACGGCAGGGTTGATCTCGGCGCTGACTGAACTCGGCCACGAGGTCGAGGATCTGGGCACCGTGCAGCCGGCCGCGGCCCACCCGGTGACCCATCGCAATCCGGCGCTGAAGAAGCTGCCGGAGATCGTTGCATGGACAGCCGCAATCGCCGAGGCAGCCTATCGGGCCAGCAAGGATGCCATGCCGATCTTCCTGGGTGGCGATCATGCCATCTCCGCGGGCACGCTGTCGGGCATTGCCCGTCGTGCCGCCGAGACCGGCCGGCCGTTCTTTGTTTTGTGGCTGGACGCCCATCCCGATTATCATACGCTCGACACCACCACGAGCGGCAACCTGCATGGCGTGCCGCTCGCCTATGCCAGCGGTCTGCCCGGCTTTGACGGTGTCTTCCCGGACCTGCCCGTGCGGGTGGAGCCGACACGCATCTGCACGCTTGGCCTGCGCAGCGTCGATGCGCCGGAGCGCGAGGCGCTCAAGGCAGCCGGCGTGACCGTGCACGACATGCGTGCCATCGACGAACACGGCATCGCGCCGTTGCTGCGTGCCTTCCTCGCGCGTGTCGCCGAGGAGAACGGCCTTCTGCATGTCAGCCTCGATGTCGATTTCCTCGACCCGTCGATCGCACCGGCCGTCGGCACCACGGTGCCGGGCGGCGCCACCCTGCGCGAGGCGCATCTGGTCATGGAGATGCTGTCCGACAGCGGTCTCGTCACCAGCCTCGATCTCGTCGAGCTCAATCCCTTCCTCGATGAACGCGGCCGTACCGCCACCTTGATGGTCGACCTGACGGCCAGCCTGATGGGCCGCCGTATCATGGACCGTCCGACGAGGAGCTTCTGATCATGACCGCAGCGAAGCTGAACATCGTTCCGTTCGTGAGCGTGGATTCCATGATGAAGCTGGTGCTGGCCATCGGCGTCGAGCGCTTCCTGACCGAGCTGGCAGGCTATATCGAAGAGGACTTCCGCCGCTGGGAGCTGTTCGACAAGACGCCGCGCGTCGCCTCGCACAGCCATGACGGCGTCATCGAGCTGATGCCGACCAGCGACGGCCGGCTCTACGGCTTCAAATATGTCAACGGCCATCCGAAGAACACGCGCGAGGGCCTGCAGACGGTGACCGCCTTTGGCGTTCTGGCCGATGTCGGCTCGGGCTATCCGATGCTGCTCACCGAGATGACCATCCTGACGGCACTGCGCACCGCCGCCACCTCGGCGCTGGTCGCAAAGTACCTGGCGCCGAAGGGCGCCCGCACCATGACCATCATCGGCAATGGCGCGCAGTCGGAGTTCCAGGCCATCGCCTTCAAGGCCATCACCGGCATCGACAGGCTGCGGCTCTACGACATCGACCCGTCGGCCTCGAAGCGCTGTGCGAAGAACCTCGCCGGCATGGGTTTCGACATCACCATCTGCGGCTCCGGCCAGGAGGCGGTGGAGGGCGCCGAGATCATCACCACGGTGACGGCCGACAAGCAGTATGCGACGATCCTGACCGACAACATGGTTGGTTCGGGCGTGCACATCAACGCG